>LULT01000026.1_pt1 | contig 44117 bp, 53 predicted proteins | sample 728141 | NCBI WGS metagenome assembly LULT01 (sample SAMN03860282, study PRJNA289734) | marine metagenome | biome: seawater column; feature: ocean; material: water; isolation source: Red Sea water column Station 108 - depth 100m | place: Saudi Arabia: Red Sea | collected 2011-10-15 | depth 100 m | reverse complement strand
CCGGTATATGGCAATTATTTATCATCTCCTTAATATTCAATAATCAGATATAGAATTTGAGATTTATAAACGATTTGAATAAATTAAATGAAAAATATAGAAAAAAGAAGAAATGTCTATTCTGTACTAAATGAAGAGCCACATGAACAAGATTTTGTTACATTTGGATTATTGATTTTAAAACCAGAACCCATTAGGCTTTCGATATAATCGACGTTTGCACCTTTCAAGTGATCAATGCTCATACTGTCGACTAGTACTTTGACACCATTTTCTTCAATTACGTTATCATCTTCTTCAGCTTCTTTTTCAAAGCCCATTCCGTATGATAAACCTGAACAGCCACCACCTTGAACGTAAATTCTTAGGTATTGTGGGGTACCTTCTTCTTCAGCCATGAATTCTTTGATTTTTTCAGCGGCTGGAGCAGTAATTGATACCACTTTACCTGATTGAGGTTTTGGTTGTTCTAATTCAGCAGATGCCTGTTGTGGTTTTGGGGCTTCAGTGTGAGCCTCGTGACTTGGACCACATCCACACCCATGATCACCATGTGATTCATGAGCTGCATCGTGAGTTTGTTCAGTTGCCATACCAATTTTCAATCCTCAAATTATAAGAAGCTTTTCCCCCTTTGTACGGTATTAATAAAGAAAATAAGAAAAATAGAGTTATTCTATTTTTTTGATTTATTAACAAAGTCTACCATACGCTTTTCTCTATCAGGATCAGAGAAACAGTTTCTCCAGGCCAATAGTTCGACACCTAGTCCGGTATCTAGATCTGCATTTCTGCCTTTGTTAATAGCTGTTTTTGACATGCGAACTGCGAGTGTAGCATTTGATGCAATAGTTTTTGCCATAGCCATAACTTCATCCATTAAGGATTCTAATGGAACAACATTATTGACAAGACCGATTTCTTTTGCTTCATCTGCCTTGATCATTTTTCCAGTATAAACAAGTTCTTTTGCTTTTGCAATTCCAACTATTCGCATCAATCTTTGTGTTCCACCCCATCCAGGAGGAATTCCAATTGTAACTTCAGGTTGGCCCATTCTAGCATTTTCAGATGCAATTCTAATGTCACATGACATTGCAACTTCACATCCACCACCTAGTGCAAATCCATTTACTGCAGCAATTGTTGGTTTTGAAACATTTTCAACAGTTGCAGTAACTTCTTGACCAAGTTTTGCATATACTTCAGATTCATCAGCAGATATTTTTGACATATATTCAATGTCTGCTCCTGCTGAGAATGCTTTATCGCCTTCACCAGTCAAAACAATTACTTTTACACTATCATCTTTATCGAGTTGCTCAAAAGTAGAGATTATTTCTTTTGCAACATCAATATTCATAGCGTTAAGCTTTGTTGGACGATTGATCTTAACGACACAAACGCCTTCATCTTTGCTTGTTGTAATCATTGACATGATAGAAAACGAATAGAATGTAAAATTAAATGTTATCTATTTTCCACGTACTTTGCCCCATTGGGCTAATGCAGAAGCTGCTGCAATCCATGTTCTTAGGTCTTGATAAACTGGGACGTTATGTTTCTCAATTAATTTAATCATTTTTTCAGTATATGGACCACCATTTCCACCACAAAGGATTGGTTTTTTCCTTCTCTTGGTTAGTGCAGCCAAATAATCTACAATAGTTTCTTCAAGAGGATCATCTTGGAAAACAAACCAAGGCATTGCAATGTCAATATTTTTGTCTGCCAAGAATTGTTCAATAACAAAATTGTAATCACCAGCGGTTGCACCACCTCCAACATCAGCTGGATTTCCATTATGGATTGGTACAGTAGGTGGGAAATGATCCTTAATCTTTTGACGAGTTTTTGATTCTAATTTTCCAATTGTTAATCCTAATCGTTCTAAATGATCAATGCCACCAATCATTGGACCTGCACCGTTACTAGTCATTGCAACACGATTACCATTTGCATGTGGTTGCCATGCCATTGCCTTTAAGACACCAACTAGTTCTTGATAACTGTCAACTGAAATAATTCCTGCTTGCTTGAATGCACCCATAATCATTGCATTTGAACCACCAAGTGAGCCAGTATGAGATGCAGCCTGTTTTGCACCAGCAGCAGTTCTTCCACTCTTCCAAATAACAATAGGCTTTTTCTTTTCTTTCATAACACGTTTTGCAGTATTGATGAATTTTCTTCCATCACCAAATCCTTCAACGTATAATCCAATAACTTTGGTTTGTGGATCATTTGCAGCATACCAAATCATATCAGCTTCATCAACATCAGAACGATTACCAAAGCTAATCATTTTTGATAGACCAAATAGATCTGCACTTTCTAACATACTAATTCCCATGGTTCCACTTTGAGAGAAGAATGCAACATTTCCTAATTTTGAACGAACCATTCTTGCTTGTCCTTGGAATGCACAATCTAATCTATTTGCAGCATTAAACATTCCAATACAGTTAGGACCAATTACACGAATTTTGTGTTTTAATGATAATTCTTTAACTTCAGCTTCCATTGCTGCTCTGTCACCACCTAATTCTTTTCCACCACCAGAAACTATGACAACATTGTGTATTCCTTTCTTTGCACAAGTCTTCATTATAGGAGGACATGCAGAAAGATCAACACAGACTACAACAAGATCAACTTTTTCTTTAATGTCTTCTAATGAAGGATAACATTTGATACCAAGAATTTGTTTTTGTTTTGGATTGATTGGAAAAACTTTACCTTTGTAATCTTGTTTTCCAAGTGCATCAAGAACAGAGTTACCAATTTTTCCTGGAGTTGCAGAGGCACCTACTAGTGCAACAGATTTTGGTGTGAAGAATTTTTCCATGGATTCAATAATTGGTTTTGCTTTTGAGATAGAGTTCTTTCTTAGTTCTTTATTTAGAATGATTTTTGCATCTACTACAAAGTATGATTTTGGATAGACAATTACAGGGTTAAAGTCAATACTGTTGATATAATCTGCATTATCTACACCCATTTTTCCAATTTGCACTAAGGCTTTAGCAACCATGTTTGTGTCAATTGGTTTACTGCCACGGAATCCTTTGAGAAGTTTTGAACCTTTTAATTCATCTAACATCGATTTTGCATCAGCAGTTGTAATTGGAAGCATTCTGAATGCAACATCTTTGAAGACTTCAGTCATGATTCCACCCAGTCCAGCCATAATCATTGGACCGAATTGTGGGTCATTTTGTATACCAACAATTAGTTCAACACCACCTTTTGGAACCATTTTTTCCAAAAGAATTCCTTTTACGTCAACGCCTTTCTTTTTTGATAGACGACCATACATGTCATTGAATGTCTTTTTTACATCTGCAACATTATCTAATCCAACTTTTACTCCTCCAACATCAGTCTTGTGTAAGATTTGTGGAGAGACAACTTTCATTACTAATGGGAATCCCAGCTTTTTTGCCTGTTTTGCTGCATCTTCTGCAGAAGTTACAAGGGCAAATCCAGGTACTTTGATTCCATATTTCTTTAGAATTGATTTTGATGATTCTTCAGTGATAACTTTATGATCTGTGTTTATAATTTCTTCAAAGGTTTTTTTTACAAAGGACATTATTCGATCGATGAAAAAATTTTTCGCTATATTAATCTTTGATCAAAAATTTTTGATTATGGCCAAATGCCTTTATGTTCAAATGCTTCCATGACTCTTTGAACTGCAAGAACCATTGCTGCACGTCTCATATCAATTTTGTATTTTTTTGAAATATCGTGAGTGTCTTTTAGACCTCTTGTGATATTTGCTTCCATTTTTCCTGCAACTTCATCAAAGCTCCAATAATATCCCATATTGTTTTGTACCCATTCAAGATAGGAGATACAAACACCGCCAGAGTTTGCAAGTATGTCTGGGATAACCATAATTTTCTTGTTGTAAATTATTGGATCTGCTTCAGGAAGTGTTGGTCCATTTGCTGCTTCTCCAATAATTCTACATTGTAATTTTTTTGCAAGTTTAGCATCAATTTGATTTTCAAGTGCACCAGGAATTAGGATTTCACATTTTGTTGTGAGTAATTGTTCAGTTGAAACTTTCTTACTGCCAGGGAAACCAACAACACTACCTTTCTTTTGTTTATGTTCAATTAATTTACTTACTTTGAATCCATTTGGAACAATGATTGATCCTTTAGAATCACTTGCACCTATACATTTAGCTCCCATTTTTTCAAGATATTCACCAGCAAAAGTGGATGCATTTCCAAATCCTTGTAATACAACTTTTGCACCTTTAAGTTTAATTTTTAATATTTTAGAAGCCTCTCTAACACAATATGCAGTTCCTAATCCAGTTGCAACATTTCTTGCAAGTGAGCCTCCCATAGGGATTGGTTTTCCAGTAATTACTCCTGGAGAGTATTTGTTACCATTCATCTTGCTCCAAGTATCCATAATCTGTGTCATTTCTTTTCCAGTTGTGTAAACATCAGGGGCAGGAATATCTTTTTGAGGTCCGATTATTTCACCGATTTTATATGCAAATCCTCGAGTTAATCGTTCTAATTCACCTTCACTAAGTTTGTCTTTCTTTGGATTTACAAAAATTGCACCTTTACCACCGCCAAGTGGAACATCAACAACAGCACACTTCCATGTCATCCAAGATGACAATGCCATAACTTCGCGTTCCATGTATTGAACACCACCTTCTGGATCAAAGTATCTAATTCCACCTTTGTATGGACCACGATCATTGTTGTGTTGTGATCTAAATCCGGTAAAGACACGTATTTTTCCATTATCCATTTTTACAGGAATTTTAACACGTAGAACTTTGTTTGGCATTGCAAGATATTCTCTTAATCCTTTATCTTTAATTTTTAAAACATCACAAGCATCGTTTACTTGTTTTGTTGCATTAGCAAAAGGGTCATGTTTTACCAAGATGAATATTGTGTAATTTCAAATTATACTTAAAAGTATCTTTTACAATATCAAATTTTTTATCATCTAAGAGGATAGATAATTTATGAAAGTTTTAGTTACAGGAGCAGGTGGATTCATAGGTTCCAGACTAGTAAAGAAACTGATTTCAGAAGGACATGAAGTTTATGGTACAATTCACGATTCACCATCCCAAGTAGAAGGAATGCAAATTATTAATGCAGACTTAACGAATGGTGAATTTGAAATTCCAGATGTAAGGTTTGATGTGGTTTTTCATTTGGCAGCTGCAACACCACTTGTTAAAGATAAGAAAAAGCAAAAGAGGATCAATTATGATGGAACCGTTAATTTATTTAATAAAATTAAAGACAAAACAGATTTCATAATTTATGCATCAGGTTTAGGCGTATTTGGAAACCCAAATGGAGTGGTTGATGAGCAAAGTAACATAAAACCAGATACAGATTTTGTTAAGATAAGACTAGATGCACAGAAATTCCTTGAAGAATCCTGTAAAGATAATAACATTGGATTTTCAGTGTGCTATTTTGGAGATGTTTATGGAGATGGCAGTTGGTTTACAGAAATGGTAGTGAAGAAATTAAAGTCAGGCATGATGAAAGTTCCTGGAAAAGGAGATTACGACAAATGTTTCATACATGTTGATGATGCAATAGGAATTCTAACAACTATTGCAAAAGATAATCTAAGAGATCAGTCGTATGTATGTGCAGATTCAACGTCTGTTACTTTCAAAGATTTTGTAGATTATGCAGCTGATAAAATTGGCGCAAAACATCCAGGCGGAGTCCCAATGTTTCTTGCAAAAGGAATACTAGGAGGAGACTTGGTAAAATTATTGACGACTCCAATGAAAATTTCAAATCAGAAGGTTTCAAAAATCTATAATTTCATCTATCCATCATACAAAGATGGGATCGATGCAATTCTCAAAAACTAATAGTTTCAACCTACAAAAGAACTAACCCTTAAATTGACTCAGTAAGTAAGTTTTTCATTATGATGCCAAATCGCGGTTATGATATGACGCCTACCATGTATTCACCTGATGGAAGAATCTATCAAGTAGAGTATGCATTAGAGACAGTCAAACGAGGTACACTTGCAATTGGCATAATGACAAAAGATGGAATAATTTTAGCCGTTGAAGAAAAAACAAGACCGTTACAAGTAGATGGAATTACACAAAAAATATTTCAAGTTGATGATCATATAGGAGTAGCAGCAGCAGGATACATTCCTGATGCAAGAGTTGAAGTTGACAATGCAAGATACTTTTCTCAAAGTAACAAACTAACTTATGACGAACCAGTAGATATTGAGACTGTTGCAAAACACTTAGCAGATCAAAATCACCAGTTTACACAATATTCAGGCGTAAGGCCATTTGGCGTTGCATTGATTATTGCAGGAATTGATAGAAAAGGAGTTAACGTATACGTAATTGATCCTAGCGGAACATACAACTCTTATTCTGCAATAGCAATTGGAACAGGTTCAGATGAAGTAAATGAATTCCTTGAGAAAAACTACAAAGAAGGACTAACTGTAGATGAGGCCGCATCATTGGCAATTGCCGCAATAAATCTCAAAAGTGAAGAAAAGTCAGGCGTAGAGCATATCAAGATGTCAAAGATATTAGCTGAAGGAAAAATGATAGAGAAAATTTCTCCTGAAGATTTAAAGAAATTTGACGAGGCTGCAAAAGGCAAATTTGTCAAATAAGATTTCTAAGAAAGCGAATTATTAGACCTAGATTTTGATGAGATATGGGTTTAGGAAGTTATTGGGGAGAAGTAATCGATGTACTTCGAGAAATTATACCAGTTTATGATAAAGTAAATTCATTCATTTCATTAGGTAAAGACGTAGAACATAGAAACAGGGCAATTAAGGGAAGAGTGAAGAAAGGTGATAAGATACTTGATGCCGGTTCAGGATTCGGTAACATGTCAAAGACAGCAGCAAGAATTGTAGATGATGATTTGAAAATAATTCTTTATGATCCTTTAGTTCCAATGCTAAAAAATACAGATAGACTATTCAACAAGAAATTAGATTCTGCATGTGGAGTTTTTGAACACGTACCATTTCAAGATAAAGAATTTGATGCAGTGTTATCAGGATATTCATTACGTGATGCAATTAGTCTTAAGACTGCAATTTCAGAAATGCACAGAGTTCTAAAAGAAGATGGAAAATGGATTATCGTTGATTTAGGAAAACCAGATGAATCATTTTTTAGATTTGGAGTTACATTTTATCTTAGAATGATTTTACCAATTATTGCATTTGCGGCAGGTGGAAGACTTGGATTGAAATTTGGAACACTTTATGGAACATACAAGCTTTGGCCAAAGAATAAAAAATTAGAATCCATGTTGCTTGAGAAGTTTTCAAGAGTGGAATTTGAAAAAGATCTTATGGGCGGAGCAATTATGGTTGCTGCGTACAAATGAATAATAGATTAATTCTAGTCTACATCACTGGCATTTTAATTGGAATTTCTTATGGATTACAAGGTCCCCTTTTACCAGTTTTTGCAAAAAATGTTATTGGCGCATCATACACAGATCTAGGAGCAATAGGTTTTGCCAATTTTATTCCATACATGTTCTTTCCATTATTTGTGGGAATTTTGCTCAATCGTTTTAACAATGCACATCTTTTATCATTAGGAATTGGAATAAATTCGATTTCAGTCTACTTACTCTCAATTTCACAATCAGTTCCAGAGATTATGGGGTACAGAGTTCTAACAGGAATTGCACATGCATTTTTTTGGCCACCATGTGAAGCAATAATTTCAAACGTTAGCAAAGGCAAGACGCGTGTAAGAAATATTGCAACGTTTACAGGATTCTTTACAACGGGATTCATGATAGGCCCACTCATAGGTTCATTTTTGCTAGAGAGTTTCCATGAAGATTATAGATTCATTTTTGAAATTGCAACTTATGTGTTAGTGGCATCAATTGTATCAGCTATTGGATTATCAAGAAACAGACCAATTGTAAAGCGTGACAAATTTTCATTTTCATCAGTTAGAGAAATTGTAAAATTCCCACATGTCATCATGATGTTAATTTATTGTACAGCATCATTTGGAATAATTTTGAGCATTTATCCTGCATTTTTGAATGACAGAACTATGACTCCAGTCAATATTGAGATATTATTTTTCATTTTTGGAGTATCGAGAATTATTACGTTGATAATGGCAAGCAAACTTGCCAAAAATACTAGCTTAACACTAATTGTAGCTACGTTTGCAATAGCTGGTGGATTAGGTCTTTCATTTTTCGTAGACAGCATCATAGAATTTGCAGTTGCAATGATATTGTTAGGATTTGGATTCAGTATATTTTTCCCACTAACTCTAGAAATTGTTTTGAGTAAAACACGAAAGGAGATTTCGGGTACAATGATTGGAGCGTATGAAACAGTATTTGGTATAGGATGGGCAACTGGACCTGTAATTGCAGGAATAGTGTCGCAGATGTTTGGTAATGAAATACCATATTTGGTGTTCTGTGTAATAGGAATTGGAGTAGCAATTCTATCTATAACAAAAAGAAGACTGCTTGAGCCTAACAAGAATACAAATCTTTAATTTTAAATTCATACAGTAGCAGATATGGAATATTTCCTGAACATTATGGGAAGCGAATGGATGATAATTATTTTTGTTGCACTAATCTTGTTATTTGGAACAAACAAACTTCCTGAAGCAGGAAAAAAAATTGGAAAGATGGTAGGCGAATACAATAAAGCTAAAACAGAGATGCAAAATCAAATTAAAGATATGACGAAGACCGAAGTAGACAATCCTACTATTGAGGGTCCAGTTCAATCTGAGAGACAAAAGCTTGAGAAAATGGCACAGATATTGAAAATAAAAACCGAAAATAAATCAGATGTAGAATTAAAAGATGCAATTGATGCAAAGTTTGGAACTCAAACCAATTCAGAAAATAAATTTAAAAATTAATTTTTTTCATTTAATCTATAAACATTTTTTCGTAGTCGTTTTTGTGCAAAATCATAATATTCTTTTACAATTTCAAATCCACAGTAACGTCTATCTAACATTTTTCCGACAACTGCAACCTGTCCAGAGCCAAGGAAAGGATCAAAAACTATATCATTTTTTTTACTGGAGTACAGTAGAATTTTTTTAATTATTTCAGCAGGTAATTTGGTAGGAGTTTTTTCCTCTCCGGTCCAATATTCACGTTTGATTTCCCATACATCTTCCTTATCTCGATAATGTAAGCTATGCCCATCTTCAGTTTTTTCATTTTTCTTAAATCTAGAAAACGGGAAAAATTTTCTTTTTTTTGGATTTTTGCAAACGTAAAGACAGTGGTAATGAGAAGTTACAAACTTATTTTTAGTTACAACGCCAAATTGGTATTTCCAAATAATATGATTCACTAATGTCAATCCAACATCATCAATAGCAATTAGAATATCTTTGAGGTTGTTCCAACCTGAAAATATGTACATACTTCCAGATTCTTTTAGGATACGATTAGATTCAGATATCCAATCATAACTAAATTGAAGGTAATTTTCAGGTAAAACTTCGTTGTAACCTTCTAAGACTCTAGAACTTTTTCGGTTATAGTTTGCTTTTTTTGCTTTGAAATCAATTGCAAATGGTGGATCAGTAATTATTAGATCAATTTTGTTCTTGGGAATTAATTTCATTCCTTCAAGGCAGTTTTTATTATAGATTTTATTATAATCGATTTTTTGCATAACTGATTTTCTATTAGTCATTACTTAAAATTTCATAAAAAGAAAAATTGTAATGTCATACACTACAATTAACGGTAAGGAATTTTTGCTTTTTTCTTGTTTACTGCTGCGAGTTCTTCTTTTAGATGTTTTTTGAGAAGATTTTCGTGCTCTTTTTTATGCTTCCAGTATGCATTTAGACATGCTTGTCTTGTTTTTGCACGATTCAAAGCGTTTGTGAATTTTTTATGGCTTTTAGCCACATCAGATGTATAACCGGCCATATTCGGTATCCAGCCACATGATAGTTAACCTTTTTTCTTTTTATGAACTGGTGCCAAAGAATAAAACTATTACATGGTTATATCAAAAAAGAAGCATGGAGAAAGTTGCAGTTGTAACAGGAAGTTCAAGTGGAATTGGATTTGAAACATCTCTAGCATTAGCAAGAGAAGGTTATTTCACATATGCAACAATGAGAGATGTAAAAAAAGCAGATAAAATACAGAAAATTGCAGATGAAGAAAATATCTCATTAAAAGTCATAGAATTAGATGTGGATGATGAAGAATCTGCTGAAAATGCAATAAATACAATCATTCAAGAAAAAGGCAGAATTGACGTACTAGTAAACAATGCAGGATGGGGAATATGGGGAACTGGAGAAGATGTTTCAGTAGAGGAATTTAAGGAGCAATTTGAGACAAACTTTTTTTCTGTTGTAAGAATGGTACAAAAAGTTGCACCGACAATGAGAAATCAGGGTTCGGGAAATATTGTTAACATAAGTTCAGTTGCAGGAAGAATAGGATTACCAGCATCAACTGCATATGTCAGTTCAAAATTTGCAGTAGAGGGTCTTTCAGAATCACTTAGATACGAACTGGGACAGTTTGGGGTAAATGTAATAATTATTGAGCCTGGCGTAATCAAAACAAACTTTTTTGATTCTATGAAAACTGCAAAAAAGGCAGATGAAGGCGGAGCATACAGAGACATAACAATCAAAGTGATAACAGGAGTGAAGATGATGGCAGAAATGGGAACATCACCAAAAGAAGTAGCACAAGTAATCATCAAATCACTAAAAGAAGAAAAACCATTACCGCGATACATTGTTGGAAATGACGCTGCTATGTTTATGGAATCTAAAAAGATGAAGACAGATATCGAATTTGAGAATTATATGAAAAAAGAGCTTTACAGTGAGTAATTCAAGGTTAGAATATATACGCCAAAGTTTGATTTTTGTCAAAGTCCGCAAGATTGTGAATTATAATGAAATGGAAAAAATTAGAACATAATGGAATACTTTTTCCGCCAGATTTTGAGACCAAAAAAATCAAGATTGCGATAAAAGGTGAAAATGTAGATTTAGACATTAACCAAGAAGAAATGGTGTATCAATGGGCAAAAAAGAAAGATACACCATATGTTCAGGATAAAGTTTTTCAGAAGAATTTTCTTGCAGATTTTGCAAATACATTTGGTTCAAAATATAAAAAATTAGAATTAGAAGATGTAGATTTCAAAAATGCATTCAAAGTTGTGGATAAAGAAAAAGATGCCAAAGAGCTTTTAACAAAAGAAGAGAAAAAAGCCCTTGCAGCCAAGCGTAAAGAACTCAGAGAGGAGATGAAAGAGAAATTTGGTAAAGGGAAAATGGACGGAAATGAGGTTGAAATTGCAAATTACATGGCAGAGCCACCAGGAATTTTCATTGGAAGAGGAGAACATCCACTACGTGGCAAGTGGAAACCAAAAGTCACATCAAAAGATGTTACATTAAACTTAGGTAAAGAGGCAAAGGTACCAAAAGGAGATTGGGGTAAAATAGTTCATGACCAAGATTCAATGTGGATGGCTAGCTGGACTGATTATTTAACACAGAAAAGAAAGTACGTATGGCTAGCAGACACTGCAGGAATAAAACAAGATAGAGACAAGGCAAAATATGACAAAGCCAAGAAATTGGCACAAGAAATTGAAACCGTAAAAACTAAGATTGTCAAAGATATGGAGAGCAAGGATGCAAAGATTAGACGAATATCAACAGTATGCTGGTTAATTTATAGAACAGCAATGAGAGTCGGAGACGAAAAAGATCCAGACGAGGCAGATACTGTTGGTGCCACCACACTAAGAAAAGAACATGTTGAACTAACATCAGATGCAATAAAATTTGATTTTCTTGGAAAAGATAGTGTACGATGGCAAGAAACAGTCCCAGCAGTAGGAAACGATAAGCAATTTCATGCAAATCTCAAAGAATTAACAGCAAAGATCAAGCCAACAGACGAAATTTTTGGAAATCTTACATCAAGAGATGTTAATGAATATTATAAAACAGTAGTAAATGGATTGACAGCCAAAGTTTTCAGAACATTTAGTGCATCAACAGTTGTCTCAAAATATCTAAATGAAAATGGAGATGTGAAGACTAAATCTGCTATGGAAAAGCTATATCATGCAAAACTTGCAAATCTAGAAGCAGCAATAATGTGTAATCATAAAAGAACAATTCCTAAAACATTTGAGCAATCACTTCAGAAGAAGAGAGATACGTTGAAAGTTGCACAAAAAGCAACCCCCTGGAAGAAAAATGAAGAGACATTGAAGAAAGTAGAGTCTACAAAAACAAAGACTGATGCCCAAGAAAAGAAGAGAAAAGAAAGAATTACAAAAATCAAACAAATGATAAAGAAATCAAAAACAAAACAAAAGGAAAGAGTAGAGAAATTACAATTACAGTTAGATCTAACAGAGAAGACTAGAGATTATAATCTAGGCACATCCCTTCGAAACTATATTGACCCAAGAATTTTCAAGTCTTGGACAGACGAGGTTTCAGCAGATTGGGAAAAACTCTACACATCGGCATTACAGAAAAAATTCCTCTGGGTAAAATCAGAGAACGAATCTTGGAAAAACGTCTCAAAACATTATTGATTTTAACATTTAAGTGACATATACTTGGATGAAAATTCGTGCCGGGGTAGCTCAGCCTGGTTAGAGTGCCAGTTCAAATGGTAATCTCTAACGGTTCTTCCATTGAAGGCAATACTCATAATCTGGAGGTCGTGGGTTCGAAACCCACCCCCGGCATTCACAGTTTCAGCTAAAGCCTTGACAACTGTTGTTTCTTAACTTTATAATTTTTCAGACATTGAGACGAGGTTGGTTTCAAGTATTTTGGGACTTGCAATGTAAAAATCCGCATAAAAATGACCGTCATCTTCAAGCCATTTTGTATCAATTCCCTTGCCATGTAAAAGAGAGATTGTCTTGTATTTTTCTTCTGAATCGGAGAAACTCCTCTGTCTGATTGGTTTTATGTCGCTTTTCACAAGAGAGTAACCATAATGATCAAAGACCTTCTGAATTTTCTCCATATCAAAAATCCGCAAAACAGAGAATGCAAAGACAGGGCCTTTTTCTGACGATTCCAAGTTAGATTCAGATTGCTGTTTTTTAATTAACTCAAAAAGATTGGAGAATGCCTTGTATCCAATATAACCAATGCAGCCAGTTGCAATTATCATGTCAGCTTGTGGCAGATCTTGGATTGGTAGATTCCCAGATTCTAAATTTACACATATTCCTTTTTTGCAAAGCCCTATATTTTCAGAGAATTTAAGTGCAGGTTGAGAAATATCTATTTGATAAAAATCAAGCGTATCATCAGATGAAAGATTTTCGAAAAACTGTTTTGATTGTTCAATTGATGGCTCCTGTTCCAAAAAGAAATCATCAAGATCAGACATTGTAAGATTGTATTTCATCAATGCAGAATTAATTCCATAAGAACTTCCAATATCAATAATGTTTATTTTTTTTGAGAGTTTTTTGTAAAGTTGTTTTGCAATTGAAAGATACAGTGGTTTTGTTTCATTAGGAATGCGATAGTCTAACCTCTTCATTTCTTTGAGATATGCATTTGGAAATTTTTGTATGTAAATATTTGTAAAATCTTTTTTTACTTCCAGCTCTTTCATGGGTATTAACTGCTATTACAGCACATGTATAAGAGAATCGGCTAAAATACTACTCCTTTATGCCTAGCAGTGGTCACTAGTCAAATCATGTAATTTACTATGCATCTGCATACATTGAAATTTCCCACGCAGTAGGAGTCTGTGCAAATGCGACATATTCTTTGTACTTTAGTTCAGTGTATACATCAATGAAATCTTTTGTAAAAACGTCTTCAAGGAATCCAGAATCGGATTTAAGGGAATTAAGAGCTCCTTTTAGAGATACAGGAAGAGAACCAATTTTGTATTCTCGTTTCTTTTCAGCAGAGAGTTTGTAGACATTTTCTTCAATTGGATCACCAGGATCTATCTTGTTTTTAATTCCGTCAAGACCTGCCAATAGCAATGCCGCTTCTAGAAGATAGATATTGGCAGTGGGGTCAGGGACTCGGTATTCAAGTCTCTTGCTTTTTTCTATGTTTCTGTTATACATAGGAACTCTGATTGCAGCTGATCTGTTGGCCAATCCCCAACAAACATTTGTGGGAGCCTCAAATCCGGGGACAAGACGCTTGTAAGAATTCGTAGTAGGATTGGAAATTGCACAAAGTGCAGATGCGTGGCTCAAGATTCCTCCAATGTAGTATCGTCCAGTCTGACTCAACTGCGCAAGCTTGTCATTCTCATCATACATTATGTTTGAATTTCCATTCCAAAGACTTTGATGAGTGTGCATGGCAGATGCATTGTCACCAAAAATTGGCTTTGGCATAAAAGTTGCAGCTTTGTTTCTTGCCTTTGCCTTTACTTTAACCAGATTTTTTACTGAAACCACATGATCAGCCATTTTAATCATCTCGTCATAAACAAGATTAATTTCACACTGACCAGATGTTGCGACTTCGTGGTGTTCAGCTTCAATGTTTATTCCAAAATAGTTGTGTAGATCATCACAGACATCCTTTCTGAATCCTTCAAGTGTGTCTTTTGGTTGGGATGGATAGTATCCTTCCTTGATATCTATTGCAGTGCTGACGTTTCCCTTTGCCCATGGAGACTCTTTTGATTCAATTGAATATCCAGAGCCACCATAAGAGTGAGTTGCAGCATATGGAGATGGGTAGACGTTGATGGCATCAAATACAAAGAACTCTATTTCAGGTCCCCAGTTTGTATGAGTAATTCTAAATTTTTTTAATTCTTTAGATGCCTTGTGCGCAATACTTCTAGAATCCCGATTGTATCTGGAGTTTTCTGAGGTACTCCCATCATACAGATCACAAAAAATTCTAGCATTTTTTCTATGGCCTGGATCATATTCTGATGGAAGAATTTTGAAAGAATTTGGGTCAGGTAACAATATCATATCAGAATCATTCACACTCTTGAAACCAGTTATGGAGCTAGCATCCAGTTTTTCCAAACCGTTAACAAAGCTATTCTCGTCTATTGCATAGCTAGGCATTCCAACATTATGTAACTCTCCAAAAATGTCTACAAACCAAAAATCAATAAACGAAATTTTTTCTTTGTGAATTAATTGTAACAATTGTTCAGGATTCATAATATGACCAGTAATTCACATTACTAGAGTTGTTTTGTGAGTTAGAATTGTCAATATTGTCAGGTTAAGCAAAAAAACGACTAGACAGTTTTAGAGGCCAGTAGAAATTAGCACTCTTTTTTCAAGCTGGGATAAATTTCTCAAAAACACAACATTTTTTCCTCAGAAGTTCCTATCATACGCATGAAATCCACTGTAAACAAGTGGGTTTTAGCTGGATTAGACGGGTCACACCCCCGGCATTCACAGTATATCTGCACTAAGAAAATTTTGTGAATATGTAAGGAGTTTCAGTTGTTTGATTAAAGCTCCATGCAGTAGGTAAAGAATTTGACTGAATTATTTCAAGACTGTACTCATCAATTAGTTTTTTCCAACCTCCATCTCTTGTATCATTAAATGAATATTTTTCAGAATAGCTTCCAGTCAAGACCATGCATGATTTTTGTTTCAAATTATTATTTAGATTTGAGATAATTTTGCTAGCCAATACATCGCCTCCCATTTGGGGCAATCCGCCTATAAAAAATGCAGGTTGAGATAATTCTAGAGCATTATAATCAAATTTTACAGCATCAGAACAAATTGGATTAAAATCTATCATTATTTTTTTTGAAATATTATTTTGCAAGTCAACTAGCATATCATCAATTTCAATTCCATATACATTCAAGCCTAAAACTTTTCCACAAAATGCAATTCTACCATCACCAGAGCCAATGTCAAGAACTTCGCTATAGCCTAACATTTTAGCCATTGAAGTTATTATGTAAGCAGTTAACATCCAAGTTGGAGAAAATGGTTGAGTACTTGATTCATGTCCAATACTGTTTAACCAATATTTGTTGATGTCACCTTCATACACCATACAATTAACATTGTTAATTTTTGTTTCAAATTTATCATAGTAAATAGAATTATTTTGTAAGAAAGTATGAAGAGAATCAAAATCATCTTGAGGGATGGGAAAATCATCAGATTCATCTAGGGGCATAATTTCTTGAACATGGCTAGTTCCACAATAAACACGTCTGAATTCTTGTTTTAGAGCGATAAGATTTTTGGAAATGTTTTCAATCATCTTTGATTCCGGTTTCATATTGTTCAACAAATTCCTTAGTGCTCATTAATTCACGTAATTCCTTATAGAGTAAGGCTTCTTTTTCAATAGTTTCTTTGGTTTTCTGTTCAGAGTTCTGACCAAGTTGTTTCAGATTATCAGTAGAAACTTGTATCGAACTAGTTAATTCAGATAAAATTTCAGGGTGAAGAGACTTTGAGAATTTCTCATTCATGTATTCTTCAGTTTTGTTTATTTCATCAAATAGATTCTGGTTTTCAGTAGGGGATTTGAGGTCAGATTTGATCTTTTTTGCCAAAGTTTGAACCATTGTTACTTGATAATAGAGATTAATTATGTCAGATAATTTTTTTTCAGACGTTTTTGGAATGGAATCAATGATTTTTTGTAATTTTTCTGATTCAGATGTGAAAAGTTCTAATGTTTCATTTTCATTTGTTTCAGTTTCCATAAAATACTCTAGTATTGAGTATTTTTATTTCATTCACACCAAATGAGATGTGTTTTGTACTAATGGATTAAATAATTGAGAATTGTGGTTTTTCATATGTCTAAAAAAGTTGCAATAATGAGAGGAGATGGAATTGGACCTGAAATTGTTGATGCAATGACTGGAATCTTGAAAGAATGTAACTTACAAGCAGAGATGGTATTTTGTGAAGCCGGTTCAGAACAATGGGAAAAAAATGGTGGAAAAGATGCATCATACATACCTGAATCAACCATGCAAACACTAGAAGAAGTTGATGCATGTTTCAAAGGACCAACTACAACCATACCAAAACCTGGAGCACCTAGAAGTGTTGCAGTTACATTAAGACAAAAATTTGAATTATTTGCAAATATTAGACCAGTTAAAACTTTCAAAAGATTGACTCCAAATAGAGATGTAGATTTTGTGTGTTTTAGAGAAGCAACAGAGGGTTTGTACACAGGAGTTGAAACACAACTTAGTGATGATGCAGCAATTGCAATTAGAAAGATTTCGAGAAAAGGTTGTTCAAGATTTATGGAATCAGCTCTTGACTGGGCAAAACACTATGAATTAAACAAAGTTGTGGCAATTACAAAACGAAATATTTTGAAAAAAACAGATGGATTATTTTTTGAAGAGGTTGAAAAATCATTAAAACCATATCCAAATATGGAACTTGAAGAAATTTACATCGATAATATGGCACAACAATTAGTTATCAATCCAGAGCAGTTTAACAATTCAGTTCTTGTTAGTACTAATTTATTCATGGATATTATTTCAGAACTTGCATCTGGAATAGTTGGTTCTATAGGATTGATTTATTCTTCAAACATGGGTAAAGATTATGCAATGTTTGAGGCAGCACATGGAAGTGCACCATCATTCAAAGGACAAAATAAGGTAAATCCAACTGCCACAGTACTTGCAGGAGCATGGATGGCCGATTATCTCGGAGAAAGAGACATCAGAGATGCAATTTTTTCAGCAACTGAACAGGTAATCAATGAGGGCAAATATGTTACATTTGATATTGGCGGAGAGTCTACAACAACACAAATGTCAGAAAAAATTACAGATCTTGCAAAAGCTAATTTAAGAAAGTAAGTGTTTTACTTCCACAATAATTAATTCTTCATAAAATAATTTCTTCCTATCAATGATTTTTGCTTTAAAATTTTTTGATTGTACAAAATCAATTAATCCCATATAATCAGATAATGATGATGTAACAAATAGAAATTTTCCTTGTTTAGAAAGATGTGGTAGTGCTGAAGAGATGATTTTTTGTGGTATTTCTAGACCGTCTTTTCCACCATCAGTTGCAACGTCAATGATTTCATCAGTGGCAAGATATGGAAGGTTGCATATTATAACATCAAAATCTAGGTTCAATGCATCAGCAGAATTACAACATATTACATTTTGAGTTTTGAAATTTTGTTCAACAAGAGTATTAAAACTAATATCAGTTCCAACTACCAAACGAAAAGTTGATTTTAAAATATCAGTTAGATAACCAGAGCCACAACCAATATCAAGAGCAGAATCACCACTTAGACCCTCCAAATGGTCCGCAAGAAAAAAGGTATCTTCAGCAGGAAGATATTGTTCAGATTTTTTTAATGTTTTTTGCAAATTTGATGATTTCATCATTATTCATTTCCTCAAGTCTCTCATTAGACTCTATTTCTAACCCTAATTTCTTTCCTATATTTTGAAGTTTTTTCCTTCTAAATGAGAACATGAGATTTACAGATTGAATAATCTCCTTTGAAAGAGTTGTTTTTCGAACAAAAGACATTATCGAAGAATTGATTTTAGGTTGTGGGGTAAAGTTTTCTTTTCCAATAGTTTTGAGAATTTTCATTTCAAATCCGGTTTGCGCAAGAACAGATATTGCTTTTCTATCATGTTTGTTGGCAAGTAATTTGTTTGCAAAATCATGTTGAACCATAACGATTCCACGTGAGAAATTGTTCAGTAACATCCATTGGATGGCTTTCTTACTCTCAGAATAGGGTAAATTTGAGACAAAAATATCAAATTTTTGATTTTGTTTGAAACCATCACCATGGATTATTTTGAGATTTTTTAGATTTGAAAATTTTTGTAGACATTCTTCATAAAGTTGAAAATCTTTTTCAGCAGATATCACATTTTTTGATTGTTCACATAGAAAAGGTGTGAGTATTCCTTTCCCAATTCCAATTTCATATACAATGTCATTTTTTGATATATTTGCAGAATTTACAATAAACTTTGCAATTGATTTTGAATTTAGAAAATTCTGTCCTAATTGCTTTCTAATATTCATTTTTTGACAAACAATCTGAATTGCGTTTCGCCAGAAATTTCTTCAATTATTCTTTTTGATAGATGATTAACTGGATCTTTTACTCCTGCACGTGATTCAAGATCATCATAATTTTCAAATTTCTTTTTATTAATTTCATCAATAATTAATTTTAGATACGTTTTGCCAATTCCAGGAATTAATTCCAGAGAATGTTTTCGTGGAGTTAGTGGTTGTGCATTATTAATATAATTTACAAATCGTGATTCATTGTTTTTAACAATAGTTGAGACTACATTATTCAGTTCAGTTTGTGCAGAATCAGATATTTGTTCAAAATCAAGTTTACCCAAAACAGATTGAACTTTAGTGCGCCCCTCTTTACCAATGTAAATTTTTTCTCCGATTTCAAATTCCGATTCATCCAACCCAAGTATTTCTAGTAAGGTGAGACGTTCTTCTCCCAATGCAGTTACAATTATTCCTTCTCTACCTCTAACAGTTTTTGACCTTCCTCTTGTAGAAAAGTCTAGGACATATGCATATTCTTCATATTTGCGTGACTGGGTAGTTCCCCTTTCCAAAAAAATCACCTAATTATCTAGCTATTGTCCTTGATTATTTTGAGAATTTTTTCTAAAGTTTCAGTTAGAATTAATTTTTTCCATCCAAATGTAAAAGAACGTAATTCAGACATTGTTTGCGGACAAATGTTGATTAGTTCAACTGCTTCTTCTTCAGTAATATCACACTCTTTGACTAATTGTTGTTTCATTTTTTTTGCCGAGTCAGCTTCCAATGTTGAAACTTTTGAAACATAATCAAATGTCCATCTTTGGATTTGATCCATAGTCTCAGGATCTTGGTTTTTTAACAATTCTTTTACTTCAGAGAGCGAAACAGCTTGTTTCTTTTTTACTTCTTCCATTTTATACACCGAATGGTTTGATATGGTCTAATCTAGTGATTAAAGTTTTTGATTTTTCACCCAGTTTTACATCCAGAATTACATGTCTTCTTCCAACTTCAGTAACAAGTCCCACTTTTCCGTGATAACGTCTGTGTGGGAGTCCTTTATGTTGTGAAGAATCGATTTGAACTAGGGCTCTATCACCAACATTGTATTCTCTGAGCAAGAAAGATACTCCACGAGGACCTTTCTTTGTCATTACAGATCTAGATTTGTGTTTAAATCCATGAGAACGACCAGATGTCTTTTTAGTTGCCATATTAAAAAAATCACTAGTTTGCCCTTATTTTAAGACTAGTATGGGTTAGGCATGAAATTACATGGATAAAATGAAAAGAGGAGGAATTGAGACTATTCTAAATCAGCAGATTCAGAATCTAGTGGTTCTGCGCTTACATCAGGAGTTTCTGGAACTTCTTCTTTAGGCTCAGACTTTTTTGTAGTCTTCTTTTTCTTCGTTTCAGAGTCTGGGTCGATTACACCGGCTTCACCAAGTGCAAATATAACATCCATCTCAGGATGATGAGGACTATCAACCATTCTTGCAATTCTCTTTTTACCTGATTTTTTCAGGTAAACTCGATATGTGCTGGTATGTGCAACTACGTTTCCACCAACAGGTTTTGTTGGGTCACCAAAGAATTGGTCAGGAGAAGACATGACCTGGTTTGTTGCAATTGCAGCAATATTGTACGTTTCAGCTAGTCTTACTAACAAATGAACAAATTTGTTCAATTTTTGCTGACGTGTTGCAAGAGTACCTCTTCCAAGGTATTCGGATCTAAATAGACCGACTGCAGAGTCTGCTACGACTAATTTGATATTATGTTCTTTGATTAGAGTACTGGCTTCTTCAAGAATAAGTATTTGATGAGAGCTGTTATAGGCTCTTGCAACAACAATGTTGTCAAGTACTTTCTCAGGATCCATTCCATTTGCTTGTGCAATTGAAACAATTCTTTCAGGTCTGAATGTATTTTCACTATCAATGTATAATACACCGCCTTCAAGACCACCTTCTTCTTTGGATTTTTGAACCTGTACACACATTGTGTGACAGAATTGTGTTTTACCACATCCAAATTCTCCATAAATTTCAGTTAATGCTTGAGTTTCGATACCACCAGCAAATAGTGTATCTAGAGCCTCAGTTGCAGTGGTAATCTTACCAATGGACTGTCTCTTTTTGTATAACTCGTTTGCGCTAACAAAATCCTTCTGAATTAATCCACCTTCAACTAAACCTTCTCTTGCTTTTTCAACAAGTTTTCCTGCAGTATCAATATCCATACTTGTTAGTTCGGCTATTTCTACAGGACCACGTACTACCAGATCCATGATATTATGAATTCCAGCATCGTTGAGTTTTCTAGTTGTTACAGGACCAACTCCGGCCAGACTTTCTAAGGTTATCTCTTCAGTCATACTTTAAAGTACGGTACCAGTACTTTATAACCATTGTGTTTGAGAAATTTTAGATTGAATATCAATAAAATGAATCCTAGTTACGTCGTCTTCTTTTTGCACTAGCTTTGTTTTGACCAGGCATTTTTCCACCATGGCCTAGAGTAGCTAAAACAAATCTTTTTCTAAAGTTACTTTTATTTCGCAGTTTGGAGTTAGTACCTACGATCTTTCTTCCCTCTACTTTAGGAGTTTGACCTCTAACTTTGCCTGCTTTTGTAAGCGAACCGTGTGTTGCCATGATATTACGCTAGAAATTAGGAATTTATGTATTTGGAAACTACCAATATTCAGCCTTAATTTTCTCAATTACACGTTCGTGTTCGCGGCCTTTTCTTCTGGCATATCGTTCCATAGCGCCTAATGGCACACCACCCAATGAACGTGCAATTCCATTAAAGGCCATTGCCTTTATCTTTCCTGCACTACCATGTTTTCCAGTCTTAGTCATGAATTTTTGAATTCCATACTTGAAATTATGTTGCCAAGTTTTGTACATGACACCTAATTGCGTTGGATCATTATCTTGACCCATATCATAAAATTCTGATTTCTCTAAGAGACCAATTGGAACAAAAGTCAATGGAGTTGCAGTAAACATTGCTTCAGGCTGTTCTCTTTCTAATTCACTAATTAATCGAATAGTTTCCCATCCATCTTCAGGTTGTTCATCATTATCCAGTCCCATAATAAGAGTAAATGCAGGAATCCAGTAATTCTCATTAAGAGTTTTGACACCTTCTTTTACTACCCAGTGCCATTCATCAGGACTGTATGGTGCTAATTTTCTATCAGCATATTTTTCAATTAATCTTGTACTACCAGTTTCAAATCCACATTGAATTCCGGTAAGATTATCAGGACCAGCATTGATTATTTTAGAAAGACTTGGAACTAATTTTTCATCAGCAATTGCACCAGAAAGAGTTCCGTGTGTTGGGTTTGTATGTTTTATACCAGTAGACATTACTGCTTTAAACAAATCTTCTAATGCATCACGATTTGGTTCCATATTTTTTGCGGTTTTGATATCCATTCCATAAACAAAAATATCATCACTGTGAAGCCATGCTCTATCTAGTCCTGTTTTTTTAATATTGACCTCAATTTCTTTTTTAACTTTTTCTGGTGGATAATATCTTAAAGAACGGAGAGTTACATCGCAAAACTTACAGCCACGTCCACAACCACGCATTACTTCAACCATTCCGTGCATGCTTGGTTCAACAATTTCAGGAATTTCATCTAGTTCGGGCCTATCCCAGAAGTTGACAAATCGTCCATGCATTGTTTTATCACCACGTTTGAATTCTTTGATATCAACTTTGAAGTCTTTTCTTTTTCTAAATGGGTCCATGTTTTCAAATTGACCGTCAATCAAATAATTAAAGAAACGACCAGCATGACCGTCAATTTCAGGAGCAATTCCGCCCATCTCTCCTTCTAAAATTGCATACAAACCATATTCTTCAATTTTTTCTGGAGCATAGTTGTATTGCCAGGTACCTGATGCGCCTGCAATAACTTTTGCATTACTGCCATTCTTTTTCTTGGCTGCATTGATTCGTCTATGTAATTCTGCATTATAGTATTCATCATAAGAAGTCTGTTTTCGACCAAACGTGAAAGTCATTGTTACAGGACCCATTCCAAGTGGGTCCATTTCATATGTTCCAACTACTTCAGTTTCTGGACCAATAAATTTTTCAATATGATTTGGGTGTGCAATTACTACATCACTTCTTGCAAATCCATCTCTAAGTAGTCCCGCCTCAACTTTTCGTAATCCATATGGAGCAAATTTTGCAACTCCGTTAATGTCAGGAGACCAATTACATATGAAATCAAATAAGACTTTTGGAGTAACTTGATTTTTTAATATTTTATACCAAAAGCTGTTTTTATCACGATTAGGATCAATTGCAGGTGCACATCCAAAGAAAGTTGCTAGAGAAATTCCCCTATAAGGTGACATCAAAGTTCTGTCAGCAGTGAGAACTATTTTTGGAGTTGCCATTTGTACCTACACGGCTTGAAAAATCATTTATTTTAAACCTTGCTGGAATTCTAGGTTCAGATTTCTTCCAATATGCCAGATTTGGTTCTATGTAAGTGGCCAAATTCAGATTTTTGTGATAAATGTTTGCCGTCAAAGACAGTTCCATCTCTACAAGCAAGATCATCATTTACACAACAGCTTCCACATATTCCAACACCACATTTCATCATTCTTTCCAGACTTGCTTGAACAAATATTCCCTTTTTGTTAGCCATTTGTACAGTTTTGTACATCATCAATTACTTCATTTTTTGTTTGTGAGCCCATTAAGACAGTTATGTGATTTGACGGATTTGAGAATTTTATGAGTCGCATTAATGGGACCAAGCCTGTTCCACCTCCAATCAATAAAATTTTTCCATCTTTGAGGTCAAAGGAATTTCCATATGGACCTCTAACGCCAATTTGTTGACCCTCTGATAAATTATACAATGCAGTAGAAGATTCTCCACGTTTTCTTACAGTTAATGCCGCTTGATCAGGAGTTTCAGAAACCATAACACTCATTGGTAATTCATTTACACCAGGAATCCAAACCATTGCAAATTGTCCAGGAGAAACATTGGCAAGTACAGAGTCATTGAAGTATAATGTTCTTACCGTGGGAGTTTCATCTACAATTTTTTCAATTACACAAATGTGTGGATGATTATTGTCTCTTTGCTCTTCCAACCATTTCACCTATTGTTTTGTAGTTTTTCTTTTCCATATAATTTTGAATTCCAGAATTAATTTCTCCAAAAGTTTCAACCCAATGATCACCCATGACACTACCAAATTGAACTGCAGAGGAACCTGCCAAGATGAATTCAACAGCATCTTCCCAATTAGAGATTCCACCACATCCCATTATAGGAATATCAAATTTTGAAGATATTTCATATACGCATCTTAATGCAATGGGTTTAATCGGAGTGCCAGATAATCCGCCAATTTTATTACTTAAGATTGGCATTTGTGTTTCAACATCAATTGCCATTGCTCTAACGGTATTAATTGCAGTAATAGCATCAACACCACCAGATACTGCTGCATCTACAGTATCGAGATAATTAGATTTTCCAAGTCCTACTTTGGCAAGAATTGGAACATTTGTAATAGATTTGATTTTTTTAATAATTTTTGATACCAATTCGGTATCATCTCCAACCTCCAATCCTACTTTGGCAACATGTGGACATGATAAATTTAGTTCATATGCAGTAACATTACAATTTTCAAATTTTTTGATCATATATTCAAAATCATCTTCTACAGAACCAACTAGACTTACAATGATTGGGACATTCTTGTTTGGTTCAATCATTTTTGCAAAAGTTTCAGCACCGGGATTTGAAAGTCCAACAGCATTAATCCAACCACCACCCTTTACACTAAAGATGGTCGGGTTTGGATAGCCCTCCCACGGTTCCTTACTAAGTGATTTTGTAACAACGGCACCAGCGCCAGCATTATGCAAACGTTTGAAGACATCAAGAGAAATTCCAAGAATTCCAGAGGCTAAGACTGTTGGGCGTTCTAATTTTAGTGAACCAAGAGTAGTTTCCAGACTGGAGTCCATCTGAAGAAGATTATTGGAAATGGCTTATAACAGTTGATTTGAGATATGTAGATTTTTTAATGAGGATTTGATTGGTATGATATTATGTTATCAGTCATACTTACTGAATTAGGAATTGCTGTCTTTGAAGAAGAAAAATGTATCAAAACATTTCCATTTTCAGAACCAGCAGAAGATTACGTATTTGTAAAGAAAGGTAAATCCAGACTAAGTGAATTGACTAGATTCCTGCAAGAAAAAGACATCGATGTTCTTGTAAATGATTTAGGATTACAAGATCTTCTCAAGAAAAAATCTATAGAATCACAATTAATGAACGAAGTCAAATTAGAAGATATTCAATTAACTAAACCACAGATTTTAGTTGATGCAGGTTTAGCAGAAAGTCATGATGATGCAATTCAGAAATTAAGAGAATTTGCAATTAATTTATCATCATCAAAAGTAACAGAAGTTTCATCTAGTCCAGATCTACATATTGTTCAAAGTATCAATACACTGGATGATACTGATAAAATAATCAATGGAATGAGTTCAAGATTAAGAGAATGGTATGGATTACATTTTCCTGAACTAGACAATATTATAGATAGTATTAACGGATATGCACAAATTGTTGTTGCAGGGAAAAGAGAGAATATTACAGATGACGTATTTGTGAATGCAGGATTTCCAGACTCGAAGGTACAAATGCTATCGCTTGTAAAAGAGAAGAGTAGAGGAGGAGATATTACAGAAAAAAATCTTCAGATTGTACAAAATCTTGCTAAGAATATTTTAGAATTATTTGATTTAAGAAATGAATTAGAAAAACAAGTGGATGAACAAATGAGCGATATTGCTCCAAACCTTTCTGCAGTTTTAGGTACAACAGTTGGTGCAAGAATTTTGGCAAAAGCAGGAAGTTTGCAAAAAATGGCAACAATGCCTGCAAGTACAATTCAAGTTTTAGGAGCAGAAAAAGCATTATTCCGTGCACTAAAGACAGGTTCTAATCCACCAAAACATGGATTACTTTTCCAACATGCAGTTGTCCATGCAGCCCCAAGATGGCAGAGAGGAAAAATTGCAAGAGCCATAGCAGCAAAAGCGGCAATAGCTTCAAGAGTAGATGTTCATGGAGGTGGATTAAACAGCACATTACTAGACAAATTAAATATCAGAGTCAAGGAAATCGAAGAAAAATATTCTAAACCAGTGAAAAAACCTCAACCACAAGGACAACAAAGAGGAAATTTCCATAAGAGCAAAGAATCTAAGCAAAAGAGAAGAGCTGATAGATTCAAGAACAGAAAGCGAAAGAATTTTGGAAGAAGATAGAAACTATTTTTGGTTTGAACTAGATGGAGAGAAAAAGCTCTTTACTGAAAACCTTTCTCCAGGAAAACAGGTTTACAAAGAAAAATTACTCAATAAAAAAGGCATAGAATATAGAAATTGGGAACCATTTAGAAGTAAATTGGCGGCATGTATAATGAATGGATTAGAAGAATTTCCATTCAGAGAAAAATCAAGTGTTTTGTATTTAGGAGTGTCTACAGGAACAACAATTAGCCATATTTCAGACATAGTAGGTCCAAAAGGAATGATTTTTGGAGTTGAGCATTCAAGTAGAGTTGCAAGAGATTTTCTCGACAGAGTTGCAGTTTACAGAAAAAATATTGTGCCAATAATTCAAGATGCAAAGAAACCCGATGAGTATTTTTCAGTGTTCAGTAAAGTCGATGTAGTTTATGTAGATATTGCACAACCCGATCAAACAAAAATTGCTATTGCAAATTGTAAAATGTATCTTAAAAAAAAAGGGATCTTGTTTTTAGTAATTAAAACAAGAAGTATAGATGTAACAAAAGAACCGAACAGAATAATTGATGAAGAGATACAAAAACTACAAACTAATTTTGAGATTCTTCAAAGAATTGATTTAAAACCATTTGATAAAGATCATGCAATGATCATTGCAAGATCAATTGACTGAACCAATTATTTTTTGTACAGGTTTCCAACTTTTACGTATTGATGATGGAAGTGGTTTTTTTGAAGAAACAATTTTTTTAACATAGTTAACACTTTTTTTATCTGAAGGATATCCACTTCCAAGATTTGAAATCTTGTTTAGGCGATTTATGGAACGATCTCGTGACACTTTGGCTATAATTGAAGCAGCTGAAACTACAACAAATCTGGAATCAGCATAATGATAGGATTTTACCTTTGATTTTCCAGATAAATCAGATATTTCACGACCAAATCTACTAGCATTTACATCGCATGAATCAACATATGATAATTGTGGTTTTAGATTTCTTATTACCTCAGCCATTTTTTTGGCTTCCAAATGATTCAGATTGTGTTCAAAAACGAATTTGTCAATAGTTTTTGGAGGAATTCGAACAACATGATAATCATCGACAATTTTTATGATTTCTTTGTAAAGTAGTTCACGTTTTTTTGGAGATAGTTTTTTTGAATCACGGACACCAAGTTTACGTAATTTACTGATATTTTTCTTATCGATACTAATTCCTGCTATAACCAGAGGTCCAATCATAGAACCTCTTCCTGCATCATCAACACCGCATATTTTCACAAATTTTGACTTGTATACACGTATTAGAATATAGGGGATTTACTTTCATAGACGACAAGAATGAATGAAGAGATTACAGAGATAATGGAAGGTAGTACAAAGTTGTTAGTTCCAAAAGGTTCTATGACAGAAAGAGTTCCTCCAAAAGAACCGGCATTTTTCAATCCAAGAGCAAGTTTTAGTAGGGATCTATCAATAATTGCATGTTCAGCGTTTTGGAAAAGTTTTGAGTTTCCAAAAATTTTCTTTGATGGACTATCAGGATTAGGAGCAAGAGGACTCAGAGTTGCAAATGAAGTGAAAGGTGTAGAGAAGGTAATCATAAATGATGTAAATGCAGATGCGCTTGAAATTGCATCAGAATCAGCAAAAATAAACAATTTAGAAAATTTTGAAATTTCCGAAGATGAGACATGTAGATTTCTTAGTTCACATTCCAAAAAGAATTCAAGAGCATCAATTGTAGATATAGATCCATTTGGTTCACCATCCAGATACATTGATTGTGCAATTAGAGCTACAATGCATGGAGGCATGTTAGCATTAACTGCAACAGATTTACAAGTATTACACGGATTATTCAATAAAGCTGCAAAGAGAAGATATTATGGAACTCCAATAAAGACCGAGTTTAGTAATGAAATTGCTATTAGATTGATTATAGGATGCGTAAGTTTTGTTGCAGGTAGATTAGATATTTCATTTCAACCATTGTTTGTTGATCATGATATGCATTATTACAGAACATATCTAAAAATTCTAAACACTCCAGACCAGGAAGAAAATATTGGATACATTATATTTTGTAGAAATTGTAAAGACCGCTATTCGCATACTTCAAGACTAACAAAATGTCGAAAATGTAATCATGAAACAGAGATTGCGGGTCCACTATGGATAGGAAAACTTTTTGAAAAAGAGTTTGTGAGTCAGATGAAAAATATTAGAAAAGAATTGACAGTGCATAAAAGATGTGAGAGAATTCTTGACAGATCAGAGGAAGAAGCAGATATGCCAGCTACATATTATACATTAGATGAGATTGCATCAGAGATGAATTCTGCACCGTTAAAACTAAGTGATGCGATTAGTAGAATAACATCAAGTGGATTCAAAGCATCTACAACATCATTGAACCCATCAGGATTTCGAACAGATTGTGAAATTGATGAAATAATTAAGATTTTTTCAGCTAAGTAGATTCTGGTTGAGTGTTTTTTGATAGTCCATTTTTTATAATTTCAAGAGCCTCAGTGGTTCTTTCAGGTTTGGGCAATTGTATCATGAAAATTTTTTCTGGATGGTCAACAGAGGCAATTGCAAGCATAGTAGTCTCAGCAAGTGATTCAAAAAACTCAACATTGTCATTTGCATTAACTAGAATTTTTTCATTGATTCCACCATGAGAGAATGTTAAGAGCATTTCAACAAAAACATGGCCTAAACCATCTTGCAAGATATTCAAATTGGTATCCACAGACAGAGGTTTGCCAGATACCTTACTTATCATGTCATCAAATTTTCGTCCTTCAAATCCAATACATGGAACTCGTTTACCTTCAAAATCTTCCACAGACAAATCCTTGTGAGATTTGTTTAGCAATTCATCTAGCTCATTGCTTGCCAACGTCTTTCCTCGTTAGTTTTGGAACCACGTAGTCACTTGCTTTTACCAAAAATGGCGTGATAAATGCAGTTATGATAGAAATTATTCCTATCAAAGGGAACAAAAATGCGCTAACAACTCCAGCATCCACACCAACTTTGATTATAACAATAGAGAATTCACCTCTTGGAGCACCAAGGGTAAATGCTGAACGAAGTGATTTTCCTCGCGGTTGACGCATTAGTATATTTCCCAACATATTTCCTCCAAACTTCATTCCCATTGCAATTCCAATTAAAGCGAGAGCTATGAAAATATAATTTTCTAATTGACTTACATCCATCAATGCGCCAACAGATACAAAGAAGATTGCAACAAACATGTCTTTAATCGGACTGGATAATATTTTTGAAACTTCTGCAGATTTTGATTCAGCAACAAGGACACCTGCAAGAAATGCACCTATTGCCACAGATAGACCTACAACATTAGCCAGTAAAGCGTAACCAAAGCATACACCTAAAACACTAAGTAGTAGAATTTCTCGATTCTCAGCACTTGCAACTTTATCTATTAATTTTGGTACCGTGCGTATACCAACCGTAAATGTACCTACAATCAAAATAGTGGCAACTACTACTACTGTAACTGCACCCTCAATGGAAACAGTGCCTGCTAATGCAATTGATTCCAATGATGCAATTAGAATTACGGCTATAACGTCCTCAACAATTAAGATTCCTAATACAAGAATGGAAGATTCTTTTTTGATTTTTCCCGCTTCTTCTAAAACTTTAACAATAATTGCAGTACTGCTAATTGATAATGCAGCAGCTAAGAACAGGGAATCCATGAAACCAATTCCAAGCATTCCACAAACATAGAACACAGCAATTAATGTTAAGAAGAGACCTAAACTTCCTACACCAATAGCTACTTTTCCAATAGAACGGATTTTTGCAAATGGAAATTCTATTCCTATTACAAATAATAGTAAAATTACTCCAATTTCTGCAAAGACGTTTAGTGCAGCAATATCAGAGAGTATACCTATTGAAGCACCACCATGATCACCAGACCCAGTTTCAGGAAGGAATGATGTCCAGATTGGCGATAATGGTCCAATCAACATTCCTGCAAAAAGATATCCAATGATTAGCGGTTGTCGAATCTTAAAGAATGCTAGAGTAACTATTCCTGCAAGAATCATTATGACTGCCAAATCAGTAACAAAGTTGTCATGAGGCATCTGTAATGGATTAATTTTATCAAGTAAAGTCCAGATACCGCCTTCTATGGCACTTTCACTTTCTCCAGTACCCAACTGAAGGAAAAAATTCTGCATCTATACACTTGTACTAGTTTACTTAAAACAATTTTCTGGATACGGCTTTATTTTAACAAAATTTTCACTATAATATCTGGGATGATGATCAGAGTGTCGGATTCATGAAGAAATAAGCTCTGGGGTATCTGACCAGAAATGGTTATTTTAGTAGAACCTTTGTTATATATGGTACGGTACTATACGGTAATACATGATACAATGTGAATATTGTAACAAAGGCTTTGTAGAAAGTCAAAATGGATTAGCTGAGAAGACATTTCATCAGTTATTGCATGACCCGGAGATTATCAACAAGTAATCCCGCACGTTTTTCTTTTTTTATACTCCACTTTTTAAACCAGCAATGTAATTTCAGATTGTCATGGTTGAGAAAAAACGAGCAAAAAAACAACCAAACAAAACAAAGAGAGACCCAAATCCAACACAACTATACAACAAAGTAAATTCGGTTTCAGAATCAACAAAAGCATTATCAAAAGAGATCAAAGGAATGGCAAGGATCTTCAAAGAAAATCAAAAGATTTTGGTATCAATGAGCAGTATGATGGAGTCATTGAACGCAGCAATGGCACAAATGCAAAAACAGGCAAAGCAGATAGACATTATCGAGGAAGATACACAGAGATTATTTACAGGATTGAATCAGGTAAAGGTTCACGAGAAGTTTATAACAAAATTGAACAGTCAAACAGAGCAATTAGATAAGAAAATTTCTAAAATTAGTGAAAAACAAGATGCAATGCCAAAAACTAGCGATATTATGAAGACAATTTCAGAGAGCAAACAATCAATTAAAAATAATTCAGAAATGATCATGAAAATTGCAAATAGGGTTGATGAAGTAAAAGACAAGATTAATGAAAAACCAGGCAAAGGACAGAATGATATTACAAAACAGATAGAAGAACTAAGAGAAAATATCAAATCAATAAGCAGTAGAACAGGCGATATAGGAAAGGATATGTCAAATCTCAAAAATGAGATTGGTGGTTTGGTATCAAGTCCAAAAATTTCATCTTTGATAGGAGATGGAATGAAGACATTCAAATCAGAAATTGAGGAGAAGATATCAAATATTTCAAATATGATTAACCGTTCAGATCAATTAGCCTCAGAATTTCATCAAAAAACAGACAAAGTTATTCATGAATTACAAGGAGTAAAAGGAGTAACAAACAAGGCGTCAGATGATGCGTCAAAAGAAGTTATGGCAATTTTGAAACTAAACGAATATCAATCAAGCATAAGAATGCAAGCAGAATCAAAGTATGGTGATATAAAAGATGTCGAGAAGATGGCTATTCAGACAACAGAATTAGTCAATTTGTTTGATAAGCTGTCAATTGAGACTGAAGATAAGATTCCGTTACCACATGAAGTAAGACGATGGGCAGTAGGCAAGATTTTTGATTGTGCAGATAGATGGGAACTAAGATTTTCAGAAGTATTTGGCATATTGATAGACAACTTGGGAAGAGATTTGTTAAAAGAAGCAATTAGAATTCCTCAAGTTAGAGATATTTTTGGAATTCGTGCAGTTGATGAAATCAGAAATGAATTAAATATTTCTTAGACATCTTGTGAGACATCATATTCTTGCATTTTTTGTTTCTTTTTATTGAGAACAGCAAATATTCCTAGAATTGCTGCAATCCAAATAGAACTGAAAATTATATTTGAGAAACTGACATACATGTAAGGAATAGCATCAGCAATATTTTCTTGAATTAATACAGCACGGCTGTTAATATCTAACATTCCAGTATGGTATGCGGCGCTATCAGTTGGAACTGCTGCAATTTTTTCTGCGCTAATCAACATTGTATCTAGATCAGCTTGAATTCTTACAAAGTTAGTTGAATCAGTTGGAAATATCCATACAGGATTACCAGTTTCAGGAAGATTTGCCTTAATGGAATTAATGTCAGCAATGATAGTTTGAGGATCTGATGTTGCAACAATTCTATCTAAGAAACCAACTGATTGATCAAGTGGATAGACATCATTTGCATAACCAGTAAATGCCATGTATGCACCAATTACAATAATTGCAAATATTCCTCCAAGTGCAAGTTTATAGAAATTATTAGCCATTTTTTCTTCCTTTGTTATTTTATGCTTTGTAGATTGTGGTCTTTTATATCTTGTATGAGAGAAACTTAGCCACGCAATGTAAAAGAATCCAACTGCTTGTAAAGCAATTATAGGCACAAATATTGGATTATTGGAAAATATTGCAATGAAAATTCCTAGTATTCCATATACAGCAAAGAACATTTCCAACAAAGTGGTCTTTGAGAATGGTAGATTGTATGCTTTATCTCTCCAGTCATCATCATTTTTAACGATTCCATATTTTGGAGTTCTAAGAAATTCATTCTTTTTTCCAAATACACCATCAAAAACTGCTACCGTATTATTTACAGACATTCCAATGGAATAAACAAGAAGGTATGGCAACGCTTTCGCTTTTGCTTTCCAATCATTTTTGTACATTTTATGAATAACAAGAAGGTATGCGCCAGGTCCCATAGCAAGATATGTTGCTAGTGTTAACGCAGGCAGAAAACTAACAATGTAAAGATTAACTTCAGACGCAAGAAGTATTGGAAGTGTGATGAACTGTATGAGCATCAATGGGAAGACTATGTGTCTAGTAAGTTGAATAAATGCTTGTAATTTGGTATCAAAAGCTATTTTTCTTTTAACTAGAATATCTCCAAGAAGTTTTACCGCACATTGTATAGATCCTTTAGCCCAACGGAATTGTTGTCTTTTTGCACCATTCATTTGAACAGGAAGTTCAGCATCTACGACAATATCAGGGAGGAAAAGACATTTCCAACCTTTCATTTGAGCCCTATAACTCAGATCCAAATCTTCAACAAGTGTAGCAGTATGCCAACCACCTGCATCATCAATACACTCTTTTCTCCAGATACCAGCAGTGCCATTAAAATTCATGAAAAGTTTAGAGTTGCTTTTTGCTTTTTGTTCTACCAAGAAATGAAAATCAAGATTTAGAGCTTGAGCCTGTGTTAGAGCAGAATAGTTTTCATTGATATGTCCCCATCTACATTGAACTAAACCTATATTTGATTTTGCAAAATGAGGCATTGCCTTTTTCAAATACCAATTTGGAGGAATAAAGTCAGCATCAAAAATTGCAACAAATTCACTATCAGTAGATTTCATTGCATGTTTTAGAGCACCAGCTTTGTATCCATTTCTTGTTCCTCTACGAACATGTTGAATATCAAATCCTAAATTTTGGTATTTTTTTACAGTGTTTGACATTGTTGTAACGGTATCATCATCTGAATCATCTAAAACCATAATTCGCATCTTATCTTTTGGATAATCCTGTTGACATACAGCATCAACTAATCTTGTTGCAACGTATTTTTCATTGTAAATTGGAAGTTGGATTGTGATAGTTGGTTCGCCTACCTCAACAACAGAATTTTTGTCTTTTCTGTGACTGGATAGAAATGCCAAATAATAGAAATTACAGGTATAACCAATAATCAGGATTGCACAAAATATGAAGATTTGAAATACAAATTGAGTGAACGGATTACCTTCCAATATCTATCACTTTAGAATTTGTACGGTGGTATATATCTGAAATCAGAGATATTACTTTTGTTCAAAGATCTTAATGGCTTTTGGAGGACAAACACCCTCACATGCAAGACAGAATATACAATCTGGTTCTTTTGACATTAATGGTTTCTTATCAGATGCAGCGTTTCCAGGGAATTCTGCAAATTCGTATACTCCAACAGGACATGCATCAATACATGCACCATCTGCAACACAAATATCAAAGTCAACGGATACAAATTCTCCCCATACACCCATAATTGCATTCTCGGTTCCAACTCTACCCCAAGTTTTAATCTCATGGCCAGTCTCAGCTTCAAATGATGGAGATTGTTTCATTTTAGATTTGTAATCAACATCAATTGGACCAGGTTTTGCACCATCAAATGCTTCAGCAGCAGATTCATCAAGTTCTTCAATTTCCTCTTCTTCTGCAACTTTCACTTTTGGTTTTGCGTTTAGTACAATCATTGCAAGTGGTGTTAATTCTTCTAAACGTTTGATTGATTCTTTTTCAGAAATTTTTTCAAGTTTCATTAATGCTGCACGGAATTTTTCTTCAAGTATAGTATTACGTAAAATTGTATCAGTAACCATTTTTGCAAAATGATCAGCCTTTTTTCTATAATCTTTCAACCAATGTGGGTCACCAAATTTATCAATTGGCCAAATTTGATAAATGATGTCAACTACTTCGCCAGTTACAATCTCTACTGTAACTTCCAAGTCTACTTTTTCGTAACCTTTGGCAAATTGATCAGACATGTTTTCTTCAGACCAATGATATGTAGCAAAAATTCTATCAGCATAAACTTCCATTTCAAATGCTTTTTTGAGACCATCATGGATGGATTTGATTTCTAAAGGATCATCTAATCGAAATGGTAAACGATACAAACCAAGTTTAAAACCATGTAATGGATAAACGCCTCTTTTTGCAGTAGGGGATTCCATTGTGTATACTCGATCTTTGAGTAAGAGGGACATTTACTTTGAAGCGTTTTCAATTATTTAAAAACGTTATCGAGTAAATATTGAAAAAAATGATCACTTGGTGAGAATTAAGCGTGAAAACCGCACTATCATTTTTAAATGCGATATAGGGTGAAGAGACTGCTTGAAACTAAACAAAGTAGCCATAGTGAGTAAATTTGGATCAAAAATTTCTGAAGACGCTGCAGAAATGATTGCAAAAAAAATGATTGCAAAAAAGATCAAAGTCTATACAATTGCTCCTGTTAGCGTACAAGGAGCAGAGAAAGTTGAATCGTTGGATGACTTTACAAAGATAAAATTAGATTTGGTAGTTACATTAGGAGGAGATGGTACTACATTAAGGGCATTTAGGAATTTACGTAATGAGACTCCAATTTTGACAATCAATGTAGGCGGAAATCGTGGCATATTGTCAGAAATAACATTAGATGATTTTGACGATGCAATAACAGCAATCACAAAAAATGAAATTTGGTTAGATAAAAGAACAAGAGTTGTTGCATCATGTAATGGTGAAGAATTTTCACCAGCATTAAATGAGATTTATGTAAACCGTAAAAATTTAACAAAAACTGCCGAATTTGAAATTAGATTTCAAAGTGATACAGTAAAACAAAAAATGGATGGAGTGATAATTTCAACACCTAGTGGCTCAACAGGTCATTCTTTTTCAATAGGAGGACCATTATTACATGAGAGTTTGGATGTGTTAATTATCACACCTGTTGCACCAGTGCATAGATTACCATCAATTGTTGTACCTGATGAAAAAATTGAGATAAATTGTTCACATGATTGTAACATAGTAATGGATGCACAGATGATAAAATCATCTGAATTTGATCAGAAAATTACTATAAAGAAATTCAAGAAGCAAGCAGTTTTTGTGAGATTAAAGAAGAAAGGTCTAAGACAAATGAATAAACTTGGTTTTTAGAGTTTTAGATGCTACTGCATTTTATGCAGGAATACCATTTTCTTCTAATGATTCTTTTATGACAACAAGTGTAGTATATGGAGAAATAGAACACATCAAATCAAAACAGGGTGCATTAGAAATGTTACAACAAACAAATAGACTTCAAGTTAGAGATCCAAGAGAAGAAACTATCAAAATAGTTAATGAAACAGCAGAAAAAACAGGTGATAAAATAACAATATCTGAACAAGATGCATCAATCATAGCATTAGCATTGGAAAATAATGCTGAATTGATTACAGACGATTTTGCAGTTACAAATATTGCAAGACAGTTAGAAATTAAGACGTCATCATTAATGACAGATGGAATTAGTAAAGTAGGTAAATGGATTAGTTATTGCTCAGTTTGTGGGAAAGAATTTCAGAAAGAAAAAGAGTGTCCAATTTGTGGAACAAAATTAAATAGAAAATTAATTAAAAAATCAATTTAAGATTCGTGTAATGTTTTTTGTCCAGACTTTTTGAAGTTTTTGTTCTTATTTTGTAACATTTTTTTAATTTTTTTTGCCTTTGCTTCACCCAAACCAGGTGTTTTTGCAAGTTCGTTGATAGGAGCACATAATGCATCAAGAGGGGTGCCAAATTTTTCGAGTAACCGTATTGCAGATTTTTCACCAACACCAGGAAGACTAGACAGTACAGATAGTTGCTGTTTCTCAATATTGTTTGATTTTTTAATTTTCTTAAGAAATGGACCTTTTGTTACTTCTTTTCGTGAAGAAAGAGAAACAAGTAGTTTTGCAGTATGTGTTGCGCTGGGAGTAGGGATTATTGGGATTTTGAATTCTAATGCCACAGTAGACAGTGCACCGTAAAAAATCAGAGGATTGTCAGTTAATTCTTCAATTTCATCTACATTTCCTTCAACTAGCAATATTGGGTGTTGATAATGTTCAGTTAGTCTATTACATTGATCAAACAGACGTCCATCAAAAATTGAAGAGAGTAAATCACTGATACTTTTTCTTTCAACTACAGTTTCAGGTGCAACAATATAATCTCCTATTGGAAGCGTTTTTACTTCAGTTTTTACACCAATTGCAGATAATAATTTTGGAATTCCACTCTTTTTTTCTCTCTCATCAACTATAATTCGTAATTCTTCAATTTTCACAATTAGGTTACAGATTCTATGTTAAAATTTGTTAAGGTATTATGATGATGGTTTATCAGTTGGAGGGTTTGGATTTTTTAGCATCTCTTGAATTTTTTGTTCTTGTTCTTGAAGACTAGTTTTTAGTCGTTCTTCTTGTTTTGCGAGAACAGTTGATTTTGTTTTGGATAATTCCTTTTTTTCTTCTAGTTCATCAATTAATGATTTTTTGTCAGATTTGATGAGTATTGTTCCAGCGTATTTGAAAACTTGATCATCGTCAGATGCTTTCTTTAATTCTTCCAAGGCTCGGTCTGATTCAGCATTCTCCATTTCAACTTGTTGCTTTTGCATTAAGATTGATTGGAGATTTTGTTGAGATTGTTGCATTTTTGCAATTTGTTCTTGTAACCAAGGTGGCATCTGTTGTCCTGCTGACATGATTTAGGATTTATTGTTGTTTTATTATATCTTTACAGAGTTTATGGTATCATATGAAGCCTGTAATAGACGAAGTGTAGAATTTAGATTTGCTCGTAAATGAGGCAAGTGTTCAGATTCAAGTTCAATGAGAATTTCTTTATCAAAAGAGATTTTTGTTTTAGTTGGATTTTCAGGATAAAATTCATTGTCAGTGTTAATTGAATGATATATTGATGAAGTTTCTTTATCAGAAAAGAATTGAATTTTTGCGTTAAATTTTAACGTCATATGCAGTTCCAGCTATCTTTAGTCCACATTTTTTGCAGGCCCAAATTCCAACTGCTTCACGGATTATAGGACCACCACATTCTGGACATTTTCTTTTGCTTTTCATCAAATGATGAACTTGTGTGTATTGCTTACGAATTTTGATTCCGTATCTTGGTCCTAGTCCTTTTAGTGTAGTTTGTTTTTTTGCCATTCTAATTATCACTTTATTTTGTTTGTTTTATAATCTCTCGTATTTTAGCGCCTGCTTTAATTGACATTTCAGAGCATTTGATTAGTTCTTCAGCAGTAAATCCATCATGTCCACCTTTTTGCAGTGCGACTACATTACCATCAGAGTTTGTTGTAATTGTGATTCTGGCATCCATTATGGACCACTCATCAATTGTAGGATCAACTAGAATGTATTCTCCAATTTTTGCCATTGTTACAGATACAGGTAAGGTTGTAACCGGAGGTTCTGTAAATTGATCTTCGACTTTTACAGGAGCATCATCTTGCATTTCATATTTTGGGATTTTACAAGAATTGATAGCAGCCGTTGAAGCATAAGAACATGCATCAAATAAATTTCCATCATGATCAGTTACAGCATTATCACAAAATATTCCAATTACAGATTTGTCTTTTTCTAAAACAAGTTGTTTCATATCTAACATTCCACTTTCTCTAATTCCTCTATCAGTAACTCTTGCAAGTTCTACAACATCAGGTGTTGGAGGACCAGTTTCTGCAGAAGGATGTGCAATTGGTAAAATTTCGGCAGTACAAATCAACATTCCTTTGTCACCAGTATCAGGGAAAGGACGTTCTGGTTGAATTTTTACACCAGCAACAACTTCAGTGTCACCAAGTCGTGCACGTGCTGAGCCTTCAGCTTTAGGTATTACACCAAGATCAATAGTCAATTGACGTGATTCATCAAATTCACGACCATCAACTCGTTTTCCTTCTTTAAGTAAATCTAGAATTTGATTTCTCTTTAGTTGATCAATAATTAATCCGTCACTCATTGTTTCTCACCGTTTGCAAAGAATTTGTCTTGTAGTGCCTTTTTCTGTATTTCATAAACTTGATTACAACCATCAATTCCAATTTCAATACATTGTTTATACTCCTCAGGAGTAAGAATACCATCTAATTGTAATAATGTAATCTTTTTCAAATTTGGCATATAACCAATTGGAAGATCAGCTTGTCCTGCCTGGTCTTCTTCATTGTTAACATCTAAGATAACAGCATCTGCAGCTTTTCCTGCAGCACATCCTGCTACAAGATCACGCATTGGAATTCCAGCATCTGCTAATGCAACTGAAGCACCAGTTAATGCAGCACATCTTGTACCACCATCTGCTTGTAATACTTCCATGAAAACATCAACTGCAGTTCTAGGAAATTCTTTTAACATAACTGCAGGTTCTAATGCTTCTTTGATTACTTTACTAATTTCAACTTCTCTTCTAGAAGGTGCAGGATTTTTTCTTTCACCAACAGAAAATGGTGCCATGTGGTATCTACAACGTAAAATTCCAGTATCTGTGTCAGACATGTGTTTTGGATGAACATCTCTTGGACCATAGACACCTACGAGAATCTTGTTATCACCAAATTCGATGTATGCAGAACCATTAGCATTTTTTAATACTCCTGCCTTTATTGTGACTTTTCTAGTTTCGTTAACTTTTCTTCCGTCACATCTTATTCCATTTTCATCTAATAATACAATATCTGTGTCTCTTCCACCCATTTTTATTCACTTTTTGATTCCAACATTTCTTTTACTTGATCAGTTAAATTTGCAACATGTGCTTGTTCTTCGATCAATTCAATTGCTTGTATCGCCTTTAATAATCCATTTGGATCATCAGAGGAAACAACAAGTAATCCGTTTTGACCAATAGTAACTTGACTGTTTGTAGAAGATTCAATCATTTGAATCATTGAACCACGTTTTCCAATTAATCTAGGAACTTTATTTGGAGATATTTTTACTAATTCACCTGAATCAATTTTACCTAATTCACGACCGCTAATTGTAATTAGAGGATCACGAGTTTTATCAAAATTTACAATTCTTGCTGCAATTAAATCACCTTTAGCTAATTTTGCAGTCATATCATCAGAACTTGATGAATAATCTCTTCCAAAAACATCACTAGCTGGAAGCATTCCAACATAACAAGAATTAATGTCTGCAGTCCAAGATAAAGAAGAATGTGATACAATTTTTCCAATTACTAAGTCATCATCTTTTGGAACATAACCACCAGTTAGAGGTATAACTCTGACACTTCCATCATGTACATCAGATAAACCAACAATAGTAGATACAATATTCTCACCGACTTGGACAGTATTTTGTTCAGCCCTATAAGGTCCAGAGGTTATGACTTCACCAGGAATGACATGACGTTTACGTTCAGAACTCATTTTTGTACCTCAACATTTGCGGTACCCTTTGTAATTGCACCAAGTCTGTCTATCACGTTTGGTCTTGCGGCAGCGGGTATTTCAAGTATTGCTTTTAATGAACCATTTGGTTGCCAATCCTCTTTTTTTAAGCTTCCAGTTGATTTCAAGACAGTGTAAGATTGAGCAACAAACTGTGCAGGAACTGAAATCTCAAGGGTTAGGTTTTCAGTTTTTAATGGAATAATTGGTCTTAGTTTTTCAACAATATCTTTGATTTGCTCATCAGCATTTTTGAAAGGATCAATTGAAACACGACCGTCAGTCAATGCTTGTTCGATTCTTAAAGGAGGATGTGGAAGATGTGTTCTTGGATCAACGTATGTTTTTGAAATAAATGTTACAATTTGTTTACGTTTGTCTGCAGTCATTTTTTTTCTTTGTTCGGTTGTTAGATTGAGTTCACCTTTTTTCATCATTATTTCAGCAATTTGTGTAGCATCATCTGTTTTGAAGACTTTGAGAAGTAATTCACTTGATGCACGTTTACCTTTTCCAGAATCAGTATAGATTTCATCAGATACAAGGATTTTTGATATCTCAGAAATTTTTCCTAATTTATAATCAAATGCAGGATCTGGCTTTACCAAAATTTCAAATTTTTCGTTTTCAAAACTGTATTTTACAACGGTTACTTTATCCATAATATATGGATCAAAGCATATTCGTATTTATCTCTGATGAAAAAAGTACTACATTTTTATTGGTACAGTCTGTTTTTTGATTAAGATTTGTCACTAGAAATTATTAACGAGAATGAGCAAAAGATATCTGTAAAGCTAAAAGGTATCCCAATTCAATATGCTAATGCATTAAGAAGAATTTGTCTTAATGGAGCTCCAATTTATGCAGTTGAAAATGTCGATATTTTAGAAAATACATCAGTTTTAGCAGATGAAGGAGTAGCTCATAGAATTGGTTTAATTCCTCTAAAAACAGATTTAGAATCATCAAAGGATGGAAATGAGACTGACAAGATAATGCTCACATTAGATTCAGGAGTTTCTGATGAAACTAGAACTGTATTGTCAGGTGATTTAAAATCACAAGATCCTAATGTTATTCCAACATCAAATGATATTCCTATAGTTACACTAGCACCAGGTCAATCATTAAAGGTTGAAGCTCATGCAAGATTAGGAATTGGAACAGAACATGCAAAATGGAACTCTGCAAATGTTGCAACATTAACAGATTCTGAAAAAGATGATGAGAGAATTCTAACAGTTGAATCAACAGGTGCACTTAACGCAAAACATATCATATTATCAAGTGTAGAACAACTAGCAACTAGATTATCTGAGTTTAAAACAATCATTTCAGACATAAAGTAAGACAACATATTATATTTGGGTAAAATGGCGAATTGACTTATGGCAACACAAGCTAAGATAGAAACGCTGAAAATACTCAAAAAGGCATCTAAGGATAATGATGCTCCAATTTGGGCAAAAGTAGCTGATTATGTTCAAAAATCAAGATCAAATCAGAAAATTATCAATCTTAAGAGAATTGATGAAACAACAGAGGATGGAAATGCCATAATCATTACAGGTAAAGTTTTAGGAACAGGAAATATTTCACATAAAGTATCAGTATCATCATTTTCAATTTCAAACTCTGCAGCAAAAAAAATTAAAGAATCAGGTGGAGAAATATTGAAATTTTCAGAAATGATTGAAAAGTTTCCAACAGGTAAAGGAGTGAAAATAATTGGGTAAGTGGAGTAACAAACGTTCTCAAGCTCAACAACAGCAACAACAACAAGTTGTTGATACAAGTAAACCAGTAGTAGTCGATGGAACAAACTTGATTGCAGGAAGAGTTGCATCAAATGTTGCCAAACTACTAAGAAAAGGAAATAGAGTTTCAATAGTTAATTGTGATAAGATTATGATGAGTGGAAGAAAAGCTAAAGTAATTTCAGAGTATGAAGACTTTTTGAGAATTCACAGTATCATTCATCCACAACATGGACCATTCCATCCTAGAAGACCAGATACAATTATGAAACGAATGATTAGAGGTATGCTTCCAACTGAAAAACCATCAAGAAAAACAGATTTGGCAAGATTAAGAACATACATTGGAGTTCCAAGTGAAGTTAAAGGAATAGAAAAAATTCAATTTGAAAAAGCAAAGATTACAAAAGATTCATCAAAATATACAACAATGGCAGAACTAAGCAGATATGTTGGAGGAACTAACTTTTGATTCCAAAAACTGAGATTTACTATGCATCAAGAAAAACTGCCAGTGCACACGTATACATTACTAAAAACGGTCATGGTAAAGTTAGAGTAAATAACATACCACTTGAGATGATTGAACCAGAATCAGCAAGAGAAGTGATGATGGCACCATTAGAGATTATTGGAGAAGAGAATAGAGACAAAGTTGATATTTCAATTAGAGTTAGAGGTGGAGGTTTCATGGGACAAGCATATGCATCAGCAACTGCAATGTCAAGAGCATTAGTTGGTTGGACAAAATCTAAGAAAGAACCAAAAGATCATCCATTCCCTAAATCAACCCGTCAACAATTACGAGAAAAGATTGCAGACTACGATAAATATTTGATAAGCGGAGATGCAAGAAGAAAAGAACCAAAGAAGTTTGGCGGACCTGGTGCTAGAAGAAGAAAACAGAAATCATACAGATAGTCAATTAAAAAATTCTATTTAGAAAATTGGAATTATGTTTGAATTATTTTCAAAATTTTCAATGTTCTTATTTTCTTTTAAAGTAAGGTCAATATCATCTAGTCCTTCCAGTAATCTAGTTTTTCTATGAGAATCAATTTCAAAAGTTATAGATTCATTTCCAAAGTTAATTTTTTGCGAATTCAAATCCAATTCAACAGAATCTTGTACTTTTAGTAATTTTTCAACTTGAGTCACATCTAGAATTATGGGCAAAACACCATTTTTGAAGCAATTACTGAAGAAAATATCTGCAAAAGAAGGTGCAATAATTACTCTAAAGCCAAAATCTTTGAGAGCCCAAACAGCATGTTCTCTAGATGAACCACATCCAAAGTTTTCATTTGTTACCAAAATTTGAGAGTTCTGATAGACAGGATTATTCAATACAAAATCATTTTTTGGATTTCCATTTTGATCAAATCTCCAGTCATAGAAAAGAAATTTTCCAAATCCAGACTTGGTAATTAATTTGAGAAATTGTTTTGGAATAATTTGATCTGTGTCAACGTTTGCTTTATCAAACGGGGTGATTTTACTAGTAACTTTTGAAAAAGGTTCCATGTTTCAGCACCATTCCCTCACATCAACAAAATGACCAGATATAGCAGAAGCAGCGGCCATAACAGGACTTACTAGATGTGTACGACCACCAGAACCTTGTCGTCCCTCAAAGTTTCTATTTGACGTACTAGCACAACGTTCTCCTGGTTTTAAGATGTCAGGATTCATTCCAAGACACATGCTACACCCAGATTCGCGCCATTCAAAATTTGCATCCTTGAAAATTTTATCTAATCCTAATTTTTCAGCCTCAAGTTTTACCATTTGTGAACCAGGAACAACCATTGCGTTAACATCTGAATTAACTGTTTTAC
>LULT01000041.1_pt1 | contig 44423 bp, 35 predicted proteins | sample 728141 | NCBI WGS metagenome assembly LULT01 (sample SAMN03860282, study PRJNA289734) | marine metagenome | biome: seawater column; feature: ocean; material: water; isolation source: Red Sea water column Station 108 - depth 100m | place: Saudi Arabia: Red Sea | collected 2011-10-15 | depth 100 m | reverse complement strand
CTCGTCGTGAAAAAAATCAAAAAACCTGTTGCATATCAAAAAAAGTGTGTTCAATTTATATGGAATTGCTTTTGAAGGGATACGGGTCCCTTGAAAAGCGTATATATTTTATTATATACATTAATATATATAGGGTAAGTAAAATAATAAAATGAACAACGAACAATTAAAATTTGTTTATACAATTCACTCATTTGGAGGTAGAATAATGAGAAAACTACGTGTATTAATTGCACTTCTTGTTCTTCCTACTTTAATCTTTGCACAATCAACTACTGCTAAATTAGCAGGTGTCGTTACCGATAGTGATGGTAATGCGCTGGTTGGTGCAAACGTTGTTGTAGAGGGAACAAATCTTGGTGCAGCTACCGATGAATTAGGTAGATATTATATTCTTGACGTTCCAGTAGGTACCTACGATGTACGCGCCGAATATATCGGATATAGTACGATTGTAGAATCTGGAGTAAGAACATCAGTTGGGTTTACAACAACCACTGACTTCGCACTCTCAGTAGCTGCTGTCGCGGGGCAAGAAGTAACAGTAACAAGAGAAAGACCGTTAATCAATCCAAACGCTACAAACACAACTCGTATTGTTGATAAAGAGTTAATTGATGCGTTTGCTGTTAGAGGGGTATCCAATATTGTGAACCTACAAACAGGTGTTGTTAATGGATTTTTCCGCGGAAGTAGATCTGGAGACAATCGTTACTATGTTGACGGTGTTCCTGTAAAAGATGCTTATGGTGGCGGAAACTTTATTAATGGTAATTCTCAAACCGCACTTCAGGAAGTTTCAGTACAAACTGGAGGTTTCTCTGCAGAATACGGTGGTGCCAATGGTGGTATCGTAAACATTACTACTAAAACTGGTGGTAACGCATGGAGATCTAAGGTAGAGGCAATTGCTTCTATGGGTTCTGATGCAGGAACTGATCCTGATAAATTATACTCAGACGGTTATAAGAATTTTAACTTTGATGTAGGTGGTCCAATTGGTGACAACGTCAAATTATATATGTCTGTTGAGCAACGTGAATTTGGTGGAAGCGTTTCATGGGGATCATACCCAATGATGACAGCTACTCCAATGACTGAAGTTCCAGCTGGTTATTACAGCGACGGAACAGATGGTCTAGTTTACGGAAGCGATGACGCTGGCGATAAAATTTGGCACATTGAAGAAGTTATTAGAGATAACCAAACCGATCCTGCGCTATTAGCTGCAGGGGTTGCTGCTTATGATACAACTCATGTTGTATACAGTAACTATAGACGTATGTATGGTCAACAACCACATGATAGCACTGAACGTACTACCATTAATGGTAACATGACAATGGACTTTGGGCCATTACGTGTTAAAGTTGGTACTCAAGCATACGACTACAGCGGTAATGGATATAGCTTTGGTAGAGCATTAGGCGGATGGACAGACACTGGTGCTGGTTCATTTAATGAATCTACTTTTGCTATGGGTTATGTAAACTTCCGTTATACAATTAGTCCACTATCATACGTAAAGGTTTCATTATCAAACCAAGACTATGAAAGCACTACTGGTAATGAAAACTGGGGAGACGACATACAAGCATATGGTACAAGAACAAAAGCTTGGGGTTCTCCAAACTATTATCTTAGAAGAGACGGATATAATCCTGTTGGTCCATCTGAAATCTTAGGGGCAACTGGTTATGGTAGTCAATACAGTGGTTATAATAAGAGAAATACAACTACTAATACATTTAGCTTTGATTATACTAATCAAATTGGGTATAACGAGTTCAAAATGGGTGGTTCTATTGACAACACTGAAATCACAAGATATGGGCTTAGCCCATTCGGTGTTGCAAGATCAATTGCAACTGTAGATGCAAACTATGATGGTACTGCTAGCAATGAAGAAATCATCGCTGCAGGTGGAGATCCAGCTGACTGGAGATTCATTAATTATAGAGCTCTTTATGTAACCAACTTAGGATACAATATTTATGGTGATGAATGGAATGGAACATATAATCAAGACGATCATATGCAAGCTCCAGCAGAACCAACACAATCACGTTTCTATATTCAAGACAAGCTTGAGTTTAAAGATGTGGTCTTACAAATGGGTCTTTCTTTCGAAGAGATTGACACAGGAGCAATGGCTCCAGACTCAGATGGAGACGGCTATGGAGACTCAGACGGGTTTAATCACCTATACTTTAATAGACAACGTGTAGACAGAAACGGTGACGGCGACGGAAACTTTGCTTGGAAGAAAGTAAAAGCTGAAACAGCTGTTCACCCAAGAATAGGATTCTCATTCCCAGTGTCTGATCGTACTGTGTTCCGTGCGAACTATGGTACTCACTGGCAATCAGTTCCAATGTCTTATTTATATTTATCAGATTCACAGCTATCAGCTGACATCTTAGCTGGTAATGCTACTGCATCTGAGAATCCTGCACTAAAACCTGAGCGTTCTACTCAATATGAAATTGGTATTGAGCAACGTATTGGAGCATTTGCTTCATTAAAGGTAGAAGGATTCTATAAAGAGAGTAAAGATTACTTGACGCTACAAAATCGTTTAAATGCGTTTACATCAACATCTGGCGCAGGTGCTGAAACCCAACAAAACTGGGCACAGTACTTGAACGGAGACGTAATGGTTTCTCAAGGGTTAACAATGAACTTTGAGATGCGCAGAACTAAAGGGTTGTATGCTCAAGCAAATTATACATACTCAGAAGCTAGAGGTACTGGTTCTTATGGAAGTCAAAACTTCTATATCACATGGATTGGTACTGATGACGGCTATCCAAAAGCTATGAATCTTTTGGATCACGACCAAACTCACACAGCAAATGTTATTCTTGACTGGCGTTCACCAGATGCTACTGGTTTCTTAGCCAACACAGGATTCAATGCTGTTATGAGCTATGGTAGTGGTACACGTTACACTCCTTCTCAAATTTATAGTACATTATTTGAGAACCGTTGGGAATTCCCAGAAGGTCCTGTGAACTCAGGTACAAAACCTACTTACACAAATCTTGACCTTCGTGTAGATAGAGGATTTTCTATCGGTGGCGTTGACGCAAACTTCTTTGTTGCGCTTTACAACGCTTTAGATGCTGAACATCCAAACGATGTTTATCATGGAACAGGTAACGTTGCTGAAGATGGCTGGTTAGCTACTGAAAGTGGGCAAGCATGGGTTGCCAATAGATTAGCTGCTTATCCTGACGTAGACGCAGAATCACTTTACTATGATCTTCTTGGTACTCCAGGAAGATGGGGTGCTCCGCGTACAGTTAGAGTAGGCTTAAATGTGAGCTTTTAATTAATAATAAGGTAAAGAGGTAAATATGAAATTATTAAAGAATATTACCGTTTTCAGTTTGATGGCTGCTTTGCTGATGATGTCTACTGCTGTTGAAGCAAGAGATAAGGTCGCAAACAGATCAGGAGGCGCATCAAACTATGTTGATTCCAGCGGTACATTCGATGGAAACCAGATATATGCCGACGTTACCAATAATGGTCTATTCTTGGATTACCACATTTCTGGTGATTCAGCGTTAGAGTGGCCAAAAGGTACGGGTGTACACTCTATCTTCCAATCTGCACTATGGTTGGGAGCTACAGTGAACGGTGAAACTCGAGTATCCATTGGAGATTATACACAAGATATGGGTCCAGGTCCATGGGGTGGTGATCCGCTAGCTGCGGTTCATCGAATCTACAAAGTAGAAAAAGGCATGTTAGCCTCTCCAGGAGACTTTGCTGACTTCCAAGAGTGGCCAATTGATTTTGGTGCACCTTGGGTAGACGTTGATGGTGATGGAGTTTATTCTCCACTACCAAACGGTCCTGACCATCCAGAGTTTGTTGGAGATCAGGTTCTATGGTTTGTCAGTAACGACGGAGACCCAGCTTATAAATTAAATATGGGAACATCACCATTGGACGTTGAAGTTCAAACTACTATGTTTGGTTTTGATAGACCAGACGTATTTGGTGACATGGTCTTCCTAAAACAACTCGTAATTAACAGAGGTTCTAATACATTAGAAAACATGTATATGGGACTATGGTCTGACCCTGACTTAGGATATGCAGGTGATGACTTTGTTGGTTGTGACGTTCCTTTAGGTATGGGTTATGTTTGGAATGATGGAGATGATTCACAGTATTCAACACTAGATATTGGTACTCCTGCTGCAGGATATGACTTCTTCCAGGGACCAATGGTTGATTGTGATGATAGTGAAGACTGTTCTGAAGGTGCGAAGATGTTTGGTACTCGTCACCCAGGAAAGAAAAATCTTTCTATGTCATCTTTTGCATTCTACATCAACGGTGATGCGACATATACTGACCCTTCAGATGAAACTGAAGGATATTACTATATGCAAGGTTTAAGAAAAGACGGAAGTCCTTATCCAACAGAAATTGCTGGTGATCTTTATGACCAAAAATTCTGTTTCTATGGAGATCCAAATGTTGCACACGGTACAGCGAACCCGGTTGATGGTAACTATACACCATCAGCAGATAGACGTTTCTTAATGAACGTTGGTCCGTTTACTATGGCAGCTGGAGATTCACAAGAAGTGGTATTTGGTATCTTCCACGCTGCAGGTGGTGGCGCGTTAGCTTCTATGATATTGATTTTGCGTTACCTGATTCACCTCCTTCTCCTAGCGTTCAAGCAACTGCTATGGCAGACCAAATTATTTTGATTTGGGGAGAGGAACCAGAATCATATAATGTCACAAGTGAAGTAGACGTTGATGAAGCGGGTAATCCTACAAACTTTGTGTTTGAAGGATACAATGTTTATCAATATGAAACAGGTAGTGGTGCTGGTAAAACAAAACGACTAGCTACTTATGATATTGTAAATGGTGTCACAGAAATCTATGATGACGTCTTTAATGCAGAGTTAGGTGAAACTATTAATATTAGAACTCAATTTGGTTCTGATAGCGGTTTATCACACTATCACTCTATTGATGGAGACGGATTAGATAATAATTCAACACTTATTACAAATCGTGAATATCACTTTGCAGTAACCGCATACGGTTATAATGCTTATGGTATTCCAAAAACACTTGAAAGTAGTCCTCAATACTTATCTGTAAGACCAGAAGTACCAAACACATGGTCTATGGGTGAAACTACAGCAGCTGTTGGTGACGTAGTCAGTGCAGCGCATGATGGTCCTTCTCAAGGTTCAGTGGATGTGGTAATAGTAAATCCAGCTGACCTTACAGGAGACGATTATACGCTTACATTTGATGACGCAATGCCAGACGGCACTGTTGCTACAAACTGGACACTAACTAATAATAGTTCAGGTGCAGTTCTCGTTTCAAACAACCCTGTTGTTGGTGGTGTGAACACTGCTACTGGCCTAGAAGTTGGTCCAGGTGGAACCCCTGTAGTAGAAGGGATGCAAGTGTTAGTAAACGGTCCACAAGAAGACTTGCTATCAGTAAGTGAGTGGGATCACGGTTGGAAAGAAAATGGAGTTTTAAGAGACCCTGCGGTAGGTTATGTGCCGTGGGCTAGTTTAGGACGCACTGGCTATATTATTGAAAATAGAGCTGGTGTGCACTATGCTGCTCCTTACACTCGTGACCATGACCGTTTCAATTATTGGGAGTCAGATGATGTTGAGCTTGACTTTAGCACTCCATCAATTGGATGGGACTACATTAGCGAAGCTGTTAATGGTTATGTTCCATTCTCAGCATTCAGACATAATTTTGCTACTGGAAACAAAGACGCAATCTATGCTGGATATTGGGATTATGATGGAAATGGTGATTTTGAAGACACCATTGGTGGCGGATACTGGGCAGGTCCAGTGTATGGCGCTAACGCATGGGAGCCAATCTACTGTTTTGTAGGGCACAGAACCCAACCATACGATCCAACTAAAGAAGCACAATATATTGCGGATAACAGCCTAACCGCATCAGGCGGTTGTGGATGGGCATATCCTTGTCAAAACGAAACTACAAGTGGAAAACAAATCACATATCCATATATGACTGCTACTCTTTTCTGTGACTATTTAGGCTCAGGGGTGTTACCTACTGCAGCTGGTCACGTAGCATGGGGTAGTGGATGGACAACAGGTAGTTCCGTTGTGTTCCAAATGAGTAAGCCAAATTCATCTGCAGATACTTTTACATGGAGTACAGATGGTCTTGGAGTCGCAATGAATAGTTACGACCCAGATCGTATTAGCGTATGGCCAAATCCATACTATGGGTATAACCCAGAAGAACGTGATGCATTAGACCGAAGAGTGATGTTTACCCACTTACCTGAAGAAGGTCCTGCAACAATACGTATCTTTGCTCTAGACGGTACTCTAGTAAGAACTATTCACCACAATGATGCTGGTAGTCAGCACGTAGCTTGGGATATGAAAAACAATTTCGAGCTTCCTGTTGCAAGTGGCATGTATGTGGCACATGTAGAGACTAACGCAGGAGATAAAATCCTGAAGTTAGCTGTAATTCAACCAGAACAACGTCTCGACGTTTATTAAGGAAAGGGAGTAGAGAAAATGAAAAATACATTTAAAATATTCCTTGGATGCGCAGTATTAGTTTCGTCGCTAACTGCCGGCACCGTAAGATCAGCAGGAACTGCTGGTGCTGCTCAGTTGCTAATTCCGGTCGGGGCTGAAACTATTGCTCTTAGTGGAGCAAATGTAGGCACAGTGGCTGGTGTAGATGCGTTACATTCTAACGTAGCTGGACTAGCACATTGGTCCTCTGGTTTTCAAGGAACTGTTTCAACCATGTCATATATTGCTGACATTGATGTCACATATGCTGGTATGGTTGTAAGTATGGGAGAAAGTGGAACATTTGGGATGACAATCAAAGCATTAGACTTTGGTGAAATTCCAAAAACCACTGCTTTTGCACCTGAGGGTGACGGGCAGACTTTCTCTCCTAGCTTCTTCACTGCATCAGCAGGATTTGCGAGAGCATTTTCTGATCGTGTTAATGTTGGTGCTGCTGTAAAGGTTATTTCAGAATCAATTGAAGAAACCTCAGCAACAGGAATTGCATTGGACGTAGGTGTTCAATACAGATTCCCAACACAACCATTAACATTTGGTGTAACAATGAAGAATGTAGGTAGCAGAATGCATTATGATGGTATTAATCTAGACCAGGATCTTCAACCTGAAGGTTCTGCTTCTGGTTCATCTAATGAATCATTCAGAATTGTAGCAGATAATTTTGCACTTCCAACTAGCTTGGATATATCTGCAACATATGGCCTACTAGACAACTTAGATGTTAGTGCGAACTTCACTAACCATTCATATCAATCTAATACACTAGGCATTGGAGCTAAATATACTTTAGGTTCAGCATGGATTGGCGCAGGAACTATTATGGTTCTTGGTGACGACGAACAACCAGCTGGTGTTAATGATGCTGATTGGGAAGAATGGAGTGGAACTAATTGGGGTGGATCACTGGGTGCAGGCGTTACTGTTCCTGTAGGTGATTACGATATGCATATTTCATATGCTATGAGAACTGCCAATGAGTTCTTTGATGATCACACCACATTACAAGTGTCTTTAGATTTTTAAACAGTTCTAGTTTAAGATTCTGAAAAAAGGGGCTCTGAAAAGAGCCCCTTTTATTTATTCAAACAATAAATCGATATTTTCTTTTAATAGCTCTGGCGGAATATTTTGTCCCAAAAAATACTTACCGCTCGCATCTTCAAAATATAATTCCCAATGTAAGTGTGCCCCTTTTTCATTTCTTAGGGCCCCACCAGAGGTTCCAGTATTTCCTGAAAAACCAATTAACTGTCCTCTCTCCACCTTTGTTCCTGGAAGAATGCCATCAGCAATGCTTGATAGGTGTGCATAAACACTAATAGTTCTAAAGTTGGGAGCAATACTATATCCATGATCAATTACAATTGATTTTCCTAATAGGATATAGTTGTATATATCTTCTGGGGTTTTAGATAGCTGCTGTGTTGTTTCCAAAAACGCGTTATACGTCTCGATATCCACATCGCTATGTGTTGGGTTGCTACGCACTATAATACCCTCAGAAACGGCCATAATAGGCCCATTTAAGGGTATTGCGAAGTCTATTCCTTGGTGTGACCCTGATCTATACTCTCTTAACGCATTTGGAAGCAAATTAAGGTATTCAGGCACAGGATAATCTTTTGATGGCAGTTGTATGGTTTGCAAAAGCTCACTTGCATGCAGATTGGTTTTTTCATCGATATAAAACAAATATTCATTTTTTGGAGTTAATTCTGCATTAATAGATGATGTTGGCACAGCACACCCAACTAAAAGAAAAATTATTAAAAAATATGAAATGTTTTTATGCATGTTCTGTTATGATATATTCTAAACCTTTATAGTTTATACTAATTTTAACAACATTATTACCTTCTTTGCTAACCCAAACTTTTATTACTGAACTTTCCAGGAAGACCGTATTTAATATTTCCATTTCTTTGTCCGGAATATCCTCTAATCGTTTTATATCTAATCTATATAACGTAACCTCTTTTTTGTTTACAACCTCATCCCCTGCTTTTAAAAACCTTATTTGACAAGGGAAGCCTTTTGTTAGTGTAGCATCTTTTTTCCACACAGCATCATCAATATTAATAGGCTTATTCGAAAAGAGAGAAAGAAATAAGCTGTTTTCATTAAAATCTTCTTTCTTATATTTTAGTGGTTCAAAAAACATTTCCCCTGCCTTTGTAGGAGAAATCACTATTTTTTCTCCCATAGTTATTTTACAAAAATCGATTTTTCCGTATAGCGACACTTCATAGCTTGACTGTGCACACAACACAGCGCTTAAGAAGAACAATGCAAAGATAGTGTTTTTATAATTATTCAAAGATTAAATCAATATTTGAGATGCGATTAAAAAATATAACGCTACGCCTAGAATATCAATAGCGGTTGTTACAAAAGGACCGGTAGAAATTGCAGGATCAAAGTCTAATTTTTTTAATAGCAATGGCACGCTTGCTCCTACAGCTGTTGCAATAGTCATAGATGCACCAATGCTTAGCCCAATAACCAGTCCAAGGTTTGGTAAGGTGTTCCCCGTAATTAATTCAGAACAAAAACCAATTAAAGCTCCATAAAGAGCTCCCAATATAACCCCCACAATAATTTCTTTTATAATTAGCGCAAAAGAATTATCAACATCAACTCTGCCTGTAGCAATCCCACGTACAACAATTGTAGATGACTGAGTACCAATATTCCCTCCAACACCAATAATAACAGGTATGAATGCTGCCAACACAATCATTTCTTGTAAAAGCGAATCAAAATATCCAATAATTGCAGCAGCGCAAACTCCACCAATTAAGCTAGCAAAAATCCAAGGAGCTCTTGATTGTGCATTCCCTACAGGCGATTTTAATAAAATCTCCCTATCTTTACCGACCCCTGCCATTTGTAAAAAATCTTCAGATGCTTCTTGACGAATGATATCTACAATGTCATCGATAGTCACAATACCAAGAAATCGATTCTGTTTATTTACAACTGGCAATGCAAGATAATTATATTGCGCAACAATTTTTGCAACCTCTTCCTGGTCCGTATCAGATGTAACAGCATGGATATCTCTAATCATAATTTCACGCAATTTTTTAGTACTTTTTGATGTTACAAGATTTCTTAGAGAAATTACTCCAACCAATTTTTCTTTATTGTCTACTACATAAACATAAAACACCCTTTCATTGTCAGGGTATGATTGTAATTCTGCAATCGCTTTTTTTACCGTTAAGCTTTGGTTTAACATGAATGTTTCTTTTGTCATCACACTACCGGCACTATCATCTGCATAAGACATAATTTCTTCAACATCTTCTAGGTCCTCTGCTTCCAGTTTTTCTAAAATTATATCTTGTGTTTCTTTTGGAAGCATGCCAATAATCATTGCTTGATCATTTGTCCCAAGATGTCTAAAAATTTTTGATATATTGGTAATATTTTCTTCAGATAAAAGATTTTGAATTAATGACTCATCTAATTCTTCTAGAATTGCTGCTTTATAGGCAAATGTAGGAGAAAGTTTGAATAGATTTTTTTGATTCTCGATATTTAAACCCCTCATAATCATCGCAATATCCGCCGGATGTGTTTTACGTATAATTTTAGTTAGATTTGCATTAGCTTTCCTTCTTAGAAGGCGCTCTATTGTTGTTTTTAATAACGAAATTTCTGTTGAAAAGATTGCTTTTTTCATTGTATTGGATTTTCAATAAATTAACTCTACTTTATAACAAATTAAAGATTAAGTAAATGGCTAAAATAACAAAACAATCAGAAGACTTCTCAAAATGGTATACCGATACAATTTTAAATGCTGATTTAGCTGACTATGGACCCGTAAAAGGAACTATGGTAGTTAAGCCATATGGTTTTTCTTTATGGTCGAATGTAAAAAAAGCACTCAATACAATGATTGAAGATTCCGGGCATGAAAATGCCTACTTCCCTCTTTTTATTCCAAAAAGTTTTTTTGAAAAAGAAGCAAAACATGTTGAAGGTTTTGCTAAAGAATGTGCTGTTGTCACCCATTCAAAATTAATTGCTGAAAATGACGGTCTTTCCGTAGACCCAGATTCTAAACTAGAAGAAGAAATTATTGTTCGACCAACGTCAGAAACCATTATTTGGTCGATGTTTAAAAAATGGATTACTTCTTATCGCGATTTACCGGTAATGATTAATCAGTGGGCTAATGTTGTGCGCTGGGAAATGAGAACCAGGCTGTTTTTAAGAACATCTGAGTTTTTATGGCAAGAAGGGCATACTGCACACGCTACCAAAGAAGAAGCCATGGAAGAAACATTAAAAATTGTTGAAATCTATAAATCATTATTTGAAGATCATCTTGCAATTCCAACATTAATCGGTAAAAAGTCTGATTCAGAAAAATTTGCAGGTGCAGAAGAGACATTTTCAATAGAAACAATGATGCAAGATAAAAAAGCGCTTCAAGCAGGAACATCACATTATTTAGGCACCAATTTCGGTAATGCTTTTGATGTTACTTTTCAAAGCAAAGACAATAAAGAACAACCTGTTTATGCTACTAGTTGGGGGGTTAGTACCCGCGTGATTGGAGCATTAATTATGGTGCACGGAGATGATAAGGGTTTAAAAATCCCTCCTAAGGTTGCTCCTCAGCAGGTCATTATTGTTCCTATTAACCCAAAAAATGAAGATGAAAAAGAATTCAATTCTTTTATAAATCAAGTTGCTAACGCTTTAAACCAAAAAAATATTAGATGTAAAGTGGACAGCTCTGACAACACACCTGGATTCAAATTTAATTTTTGGGAATTAAGAGGAGCTCCAATTAGAGTTGAAATTGGTCTACAAGAATATAAAGACCAAAAATTAACAGTGTGTAGAAGAGATACAGGCGAAAAAACTTCCATAGAGCACAACGATATAGACGGTATTCAAGATATTTTAGATGATATTCAAAACAGCATGTATAGTTCTGCAGCTTCATTCCTAAAGGAAAACACTATAGAGTTGGATAGCTACAAAGATTTGCAAGAAAAACTATCAGAAGACAATTATTTTATCAAAGCATATTGGGATGGCTCTGAAGATTCAGAAATGAAAGTTAAGGAAGATACAAAAGCCACGATTCGATGTATTTTAGAAGACATAGATGACACGAAAGCTAAATGTATTGTTTCTGGTGGGCCAGCCAAGCATCTTGTTATTTTTGCAAAAGCATATTAATTACTATGAAAAATCTATTATCCTATTCTTTGTTAATTTGTGTATTATATCTTCTGTTGTGGCCTGTCCCTATTAATCCAGTCGCTTGGGAATCTCCTAAACCTCCATCAATGACAGGTGTATATGCAAAAAATGATTATTTGAAAAATATAGAGATTTTTTGGGAAAACGATGGACATTATGGCCCAGAAGATATAGCAATTTATGATGGTAATTTATATGCTGGATATCATGATGGACTTATTATGAGCTCTGTTGGTGAGTTTTATCATACGAATGGTCGACCTCTTGGGATGGTATTTGATGCCGACAATAATCTAATCGTTGCAGATGCGATTCAAGGATTAATCTCTATTGATCAAAGAGGTGTTGCCACTACCCTTGCGGTAAAATCTGATTCAGATAATATTCCGCTAGGATTTACAGATGATTTGGATATTGCAAGTGATGGAAAAATTTATTTTTCTGATGCTTCAGATAAATTTGGATATGGAGAAGATAGAATTGAAGTAATGGAACATACTCCAAATGGAAGACTTTTAGTTTATGATCCAAAAACGAAGACTACAACGACATTGCTTGATAATTTATATTTTGCAAATGGAGTTGCTGTCAGTCCTGACGACTCTTTTGTTTTATTTAATGAAACATTTATGTATCGAATACAAAAGTATTGGCTTAAAGGAGAAAAGGCAGGTACTTCAGAAATTGTTATTGATAACTTACCTGGTTTTCCAGACAATATTTCTTCCAATGGTAAAGGCACCTATTGGGTTGCGCTTTTTACAGTTAGAAATGACTTTATTGACCAAACAGCAGATAAGCCTTTTATTAGAAAGCTGGCTTTGCGGTTACCAGAATTTTTACAACCTCAGCCAGAGCCTTATGCATTTGCTTTAGGAATTGATGGAAATGGAAATATTTTACACAACCTTCAATATGGTGCAAGTGATGCCTATTCACCAATAACAAGCGTTAAACAATATGGTGACGAGCTATATTTTGGGAGCCTTACCCATAAAGGTTGGGGTAAAATAAAAGCGCCAGAATGAAAATATCCACACCTGCAATTGTTTTAAAAACAACCCTATTTAAAGAATCAAGTATTATTGCCCGACTATTTACGTTAGAAAAAGGAAAAAATTCTTATGTTATTAAGTCTGCTATGAGGCAAAAATCTCCTTTAAAATCTATTTATCAACAATTAAATGAGATCCAAGTAAGCTATATTCATAGCAACAAAAGACAGTTACAGCCAATTTATGATTCTAAAATTTTGAATAATTGGGATAATATTGGTTCAGATTTAAAAAAAACAGTTCTTTCTTTATCAATTATTGAAATTATAGACAAAGGTTTTGATGAAGGAGACAAAGACAGAGACACTTACTATCTATTAAAAGATGTATTATTATATTTTGATTCAGAAAACAATAACTACAACGATGCTTTTTATTTTTTTGTATTACATTTATTAAAAAATATTGGCTATGACATTGTAGCAGCAAAAGAACACCCAATAGTTAAAAGGCATCTGTTAAAGGAGGCAAAGCTGCTTGATCATGTTGAAGAAATTTATGAATCAAATTTTTTCAGGGATAAAAACTCTAAAACAAGATTTAATTATAATAAAAAAATTATCTCTAGTTTTATTTCTGACCTAATCAAATACCACTTCCCAGATTTAAAATCGTTTAATGTTGCAAGAGAAGTTTTTAGGTAGCCTCACTCAACTTTAAAAACTTTTTCTCCAGGTTTTGACATTTTTAATTTTTCACGTGCAATTTTTTCAATATAGTCTTGATCAAATTCCAATTTTTCTGATTCTCTTTTAAGGCTTGCAATCTCTTCACGCAATGAATTGATTTCTTGTTGTATATCAGATTTTTCTTTCTTCAATTGCCATAAACTAATTAGCCCTCGATCGCTAAAAAACAGTAACGATGCACAGCCAATTAAAATGACTACCAATAGAACGCTTGTGATTTGTGGTAATTTTTTTTTCATTTAATAAATGAGAAATTTTTACCAAATGTTTTAGAAGTAAGTTTTTCTTCAATCCTTAATAGCTGATTATACTTGCTGGTGCGATCAGTTCTACAAACAGAACCTGTTTTTATTTGTCCGCCACCCATTGCAACCGACAAATCTGCAATAAAAGTATCTTCAGTTTCACCTGATCGGTGAGATATTATATAATCATAACCATTTTCTTTAGCTATATTGATAGTTTCAATTGTTTCAGACACTGTTCCAATTTGGTTGAGTTTTATTAGTATACTATTCATAGCATTTTTTTCAACTGCTTGTAATAGTTTTTTTGGATTTGTTACGGTTAAGTCATCACCAACAATTTGAGTTGAATTACCCAATGCTTCAGTGATTTTTGTCCAACCACTCCAATCATTTTCATCCAACCCATCTTCAATAGAAACAATTGGATATTGATTGATAAGGTTTTCATAAAAATTAATCATCTGTTCATCATCTAAAATTTTCTTCTCCAAGCTTAAATGATATTTGCCTTCTTTGTAAAAGCTTGAAGCGGCAACATCTAGTGCAATAAACACATTTTCACCAGCGCTATATCCGCTTTTGTTGATTGCTTCTAATAATAGCTCTATCGCTTGTTCGTTGGACTTAAGCGCAGGAGCAAATCCGCCTTCGTCTCCTACTGTAGTATTTAATCCATTTTTATTTAACTCTTTTTTTAATGTATGAAAAATTTCTGTCCCCATTCGAATTGCATCAGAAAAAGACTTTGCTCCACAAGGGAATAACATTATTTCTTGTATATCAGCTCCTTGGTCTGCATGCATTCCTCCATTTAAAACATTAATCATAGGAATTGGCATTATTGAACTCTCTTTATTTAGATAATAGTAGAGAGGAAAACTGTGAAATTTTGCTGCAGCAACAGCGCATGCCATAGAAACACCCAATATAGCATTTGCACCACACCTGCTTTTATTTTCTGTACCATCAATTTCCAACAAAAGCTTATCAATATTTTCCTGTTGATCACAAGGTTGGCCAATTAGTGCTGGCTGTATTATATCAAGCACATTATTAATTGCTTTATGGACCCCTTTCCCATTGAACTCTTTATTATTATCTCTTAATTCAAGGGCTTCAAATTGCCCCGTTGATGCCCCAGAAGGAACAGCAGCTCTACCACGACAATTTGCAAGACTAACCTCTACTTCAACTGTAGGATTCCCTCTTGAATCTAAAATTTGTCGGGCATGTAATTTTTCTATTTTTGGTTGGGTTTCACTCATATTTTAATTTAATCCCATTTGTTTTATTATATAAAAGATTTAATAAAAAGGTTGATTTTGTGCAAAAATAGGGATTATTATTATAAAAATGTGTAAATATGAAACTTTTAAACAATAAAAATCATATTGACATGATTAAGAGAAAAGAGCCAAAAACTCACGTCTTTTTCGGGGATTTTGTCTCTTTTTTACGTTAACTAATCAAGGAGGAATAACATGGCTTCATGGGATTCAATGATAAGTGGTGCTTTAAGTGGATTAACAGGAGTAGTGAAAGCTGCAATCATCTTTTTTGTGTTTGCAAACGTACTATTCAGTACTGGAATGGATCCACTAGGCGGCATTGCTGATTTAGTTAGTGCATTTACTGACAATGGCCTTACAGGACTACTAGTTTTAGTGGTTTTCTTGTCTTGGTTATAAGTTTAGATTAATGCATTAGTCGTAAGATGTAGGGGCCCCTATGGGCCCCTATATAAATACGATGATATAAAAAGTTTAAGGAGAAACATAATGGACAAAGCTATAAAAACGATTACTGGCGTGTTATCAACATTAACAGACTTAGCAATTCATTTGCTAGTTGCTGGCGTTGTTATTGGTATTCTTTATAACGACGTTTTTGGTGTTATTGGTAACATTGGTTCTGCAATGGGAACAATCGGTGATAATGGTCTTGCTGGCCTAATCACTATTGCGGTCGTTGCAATGTGGATGAAAAAATAATTAACATTTTTTTCACCACAACTTTTGTTAAAAAATAAAAGGGCTCAAAAAATGAGCCCTTTTAGTCTTATTTTATAATAATTTCACTAAGTGAAATTCTTTATATATCTATATTACTGCCTTTTATTGTTTTCTTGGTCTTTTGCAAACGCACAACAAGAAATAATACAGATCTCCAAAAAATTGTTTTTTCAATTGGTAATAACAAGGTTAAAGTTACAGGCAATATCCCTTTTGTTATTATTAATGATAAGCCATATCAACTAAAAAATACTATTATTTATAAAAAAGGCGTTTTTTATGCTCCCATTGATGATTTTTTAGAGCTTTTAAATAAAAGAATTGGAACACAATATTCTATCAATTATAACTCTTTATCTATTGAAAATAAGTTGGAATCTAAAATTTCATTAACCAGTTCAGTAGATTTAAACCAAGAAAAGAAAAAATGGAAATTTGATACAATTATTATTGATCCAGGGCACGGAGGAAAAGACCCAGGAGCTATTGGCTATAGAGGGACCAAAGAAAAAGATATAGCCCTTGATGTTTCCAAGAGATTAGCCAAAAAAATTGAAAGAAATTCAAAAACAAAAGTTATTTTAACAAGAGAAGAAGATGTTTTTGTTCGATTACAAGATAGAACAAAATTTGCAAATGCTAATGAAGGCGATTTATTTATCAGCATACACACAAATGCTGCCGAAGATAGAAGAGCTAGCGGTTTTGAAACATTTTTGATTGGACCAAATAAAAATGAAGCAGCTATCAAGGTTGCTGCAAGAGAGAACGCTGCATTAGAGCTCGAAGGGTTTTCTGGGAAACAATTAACCAATGAAGATTTAATAAAAGCAACTATTGCTCAAAGTGCTTTTGCTGCAAAAAGCGAAGAATTTGCATCACTCGTACAGAATGAAATTAAAAAAAGAGTCCAAAGCAAAGACAGGGGGGTAAAACAAGCCGGTTTTTATGTTTTAATGGGGGCATCAATGCCAAACGTTCTAATCGAGCTTGGATTTATTTCAAATCCAAATGAAGAAAAAAAACTAAACAACTCTAGTTATCGCGATATGTTAGCCACATCAATATATTATGCTGTTCTTGAATATCAGAAATCATTCAATGATTAATTCAACCTTAGAATTTTTATATAAACTACATAATCGAGGCATTAAACTTGGATTAGAAAATATTGAAACATTTTTAAGTGTATGCGATAATCCACACCGAAAAATTAAAACCATTCATCTGGCTGGCACAAACGGTAAAGGGTCCACAGCTTCTTTGATAGCAAAGATTTTACAAGAACAAGGTTTAAAGGTTGGGCTTTACACATCTCCACACCTGGTTAGATTTAATGAGCGAATTCGAATTAATGGTAAAACAATTTCAGATGATGATATTGTTTATTTTATCAATAAACACAAGCAAATTATTGAAGAGAGTTCCATTACTTTTTTTGAAGCCACAACTGCCCTTGCCTTTTCTTATTTTGCTAAAAATAATGTAGATATTGCAATTATTGAAACAGGCTTAGGCGGACGATTAGATTCAACTAATGTTATTATCCCTATACAAACAATTATTACAGAGATTGATTATGACCATACACATATTTTAGGCGAATCAATTGATTTAATTACATCTGAAAAATGTGGAATTTTTAAAAAAGGAATTCCAGCTCTAACAGCAAATTTGAATAAGGAAGTAATTGAAGTAATTGAACGTTGTTCAAAGGATAAAAATTGTGAACTTAAAAAAATTGATGTCAATAAATCAGAAATTATAAAACACACCCCTAATTCTCTTGTATTTTCTTATAACGGTGATGAATTCTATATTCCACAAGCTGGATCTTATCAAAAAGATAATGCTGTAATAGCAATTGAAACCTGCAAAAAACATTTTAATGAAATCGAAACATCAGACATACAATCTGCGTTCAAAAAATGGATATGGCCAGGGCGAATGCAATTAATGGAAAATGATTTTTTTTATGATGTTGCTCACAATGCAAATGCGGTTAATAAACTCACTACAGATTTGTCAACACTCTATAATATAAAACCAATTGGTTTACTAGTTTTAAAAAATGACAAAATAACGGATAGATTTTTAACTCTTTTAGAAAATAAATTCGAAAAATTAATTATATCCACAATTGATTCGAAAGACATTTTACAAGAAGAAGATATTCTATCTAATAAAAAACTTAAAAAATTTAAATTTATTAATAACCTTAACGATGCACTTAATGAGGTGCGATTAATACAGTATGGCGGACCAAAGGTGGTGTTTGGTAGTCATTATATTGCAAGCCAATTATACAAGTTTTTTGATTTTTCCTTTGACAATGGAGCAATATAGTGTAATTTGAATTTTCGAGGTTATTTCCCCCTAAAAATATTTTCACAACATGAGGAATCAATGAAATTAGACGAATTAAAAGAAAAAAAAGTAAGCGATTTGCGAGAAATTGCAAAAACTATGGGTATTGAAAAAATAACATCTTTTTCTAAAGATGAATTAATTGAAGAGATTATGAAAAATAATCCAACTGAGAATACCAATGATGCTGAAGAAAAACCAAAAAATGAAAAAAAAGATGATGGGATAGCTGGTGGAATATTAGAAATATTGCCAGATGGCTATGGTTTTTTGAGAAGTGTAAACGACAATTATCTTCCAGGCCCTGAAGATATTTATGTAAGCCCATCCCAAATCAAAAGATTTAAACTAAAAACTGGCCATTTTGTTAAAGGGACTACTCGCGCTCCTAAATCAAAGGAAAGATTTCATGCTTTATTACAATTGTTGGAGGTTAATGGGTTAAAGCCTGATGATATAAGAAAACAAATGCCATTTGAGCGCTATACTCCTTTGCACCCCAATGAAAAATTTAATCTTTCAAACACTAGCGATATGTCTATGAGAATTATGGATCTTATTTCTCCTATTGGGAAAGGACAAAGAGGGTTAATTGTTGCACAACCAAAAACTGGTAAAACAATTTTAATATCTAAAATTGCTAATGCAATTAGGCGCAATCATCCTGAAACTGTTTTAATAATATTATTGATTGATGAACGCCCAGAAGAAGTAACTGATATGAAACGCAGCGTTGATGCGGATGTTGTTAGCTCTACTTTTGATGAAGGTCCAGAAAGACATGTACAGGTATCAAACATGGCATTAAAGAAAGCACAAAGACTAGTTGAGTGTGGAAAGGATGTTGTTATTCTTTTAGATAGTATAACTCGTTTAGGTAGAGCTCATAATGCTGTGACAGCACATAGTGGAAAAATTTTATCAGGAGGTGTTGATTCAAATGCTTTACGAAATCCAAAGAAGTTTTTTGGGGCTGCAAGAAACACTGAGGAAGGTGGAAGTTTAACTATTATTGCAACAGCCTTAATTGATACAGGCAGTAAAATGGATGGGGTGATCTTTGAAGAGTTTAAGGGAACAGGAAATATGGAATTAGTTCTCGATAGAGAATTAAGTGATAGAAGAATTTATCCTGCTTTTAACATCGTTAAATCTGGCACTTAGGAGAAATGACTACAGAACAAGCAATGACTTTTATGCAAGAAAGAATGAGAAGATCAAAAACAAATCAAGAATTTCTTGATAAAATGAGCCAATAAATGTCGATTAAGTTATCTAAACTAGTCGAAAAAATTAAACCATCATTTACCCTACAAATGACCGCAAGAGCTGCAGAGCTGCGTTCAAAGGGGGTTGATGTCATTAATTTTGGAGTTGGTGAACCTGATTTTAATACTCCGTCTCATATTATTCATGCTGGACAAAAAGCCATAGATGATGGTTATACAAAATACACTCCCGGGTCTGGTATGCTTGAATTAAAAGAAGCGATTCAAACCAAAGTCAAAAGTATGACTGGCTTGTCTTATGATGTATCTGAAATTATAGTTTCTAATGGAGGCAAACAGTCTTTATCTGTAGCCTGCCAGGCTCTTTTCAATGAAGGAGACAAAGTAGTGGTTTTTTCACCATATTGGGTTTCTTTTCCTGAGTTTGTCAGATTATCTGGTGCAACTCCATTATTAGTTGATACTTTACCATCCCAACAGTTTGAACCAGACTTTGATGATTTAAATCAAAAAATGGATTCTAATATAAAAGGAGTTATTATTAATTCTCCTAGTAATCCTACAGGAGGAGTTTGGTCTAATGATGCAATTATTAAATTATTAGGTATTAGCAAAAAAAATAATTGGATTGTCATTTCAGATGAAACTTATGAAGAACTAGTTTATGATAATGAGTTTACTGCAATTGATAAATTAAATAATATTGGCACTGAAGTATTAACAATCCGAAGTATGTCCAAAACCTATGCAATGACTGGATGGCGCATTGGTTATGCAGTAGGAAATGCTTCTATTGTTAAGGCTATGTCTAAAATTCAAGGACAAACTACTTCATGCCCAAATGCAATAGGGCAAAAAGCTTCTGTTGCTGCTCTATTAGGAGATCAACAGCCTGTTTTAGATATGAAGAAAAAATTTGAAAAAAGAAGACAGTTAATGTTTGATCAGTTAAACAGCTTAAATGGCGTAAATTGCGCTATGCCAGGAGGCGCATTTTATATGTTCCCAGACTTTTCATCTTATCTAAATAAAGAAACAAAAAATGGTAAAATTTTACAAGACACTTTCGACCTTTCTGATTATATTCTCGACACTGCAAACGTAGTAACAGTTGCAGGTGATGGTTTTGGGGCAGAAGGTTATTTAAGATTTTCTTTTGCAACTAGTAGAAAAATCATCAAAGAAGGAATTGAAAGAATAAGAAAAAGCTTAGAAGAGCTAAAATGAAAAAAGACATACATTCTAAAGAGTATAGATTAGTGGTTTTTGAGGATAGTTCAATTAACTATTCTTTTTTAACCAAATCAACTGTGAAAACAGATGAAACTGTCAAATGGGAAGACGGTAATGAGTATCCTCTATTTAAAATAGAGATATCTGATCAATCTCATCCATACTATACTGGCCAACGCACACTAGTTGATACAGCTGGACGTATTGAGAAATTCAATCGTAAGTACAAGAAAAAAGATTCCTAAATATTTTTTATTAAACGATTTTAACCTATGGATATCCTATCTAAAGCCAAAGATATTATTGTTGAGTATGACAATATAACTGAAGAAATGATTCATCCTGATAATGTTTTAAATCAGGAAAAAATGACTGCTTTATCAAAAAAACGAAGCTCAATTGAAAAATCATATGAATTAAGCAAACAATTTGTTGTTCTAAATAGAGAACTAAGTGATTTAGATGAAATTTCTGATGAAAAAGAAATGGAAGAATTAATTAAAATTGAAAAACCTATTTTATTAAAAAAGATTACGGATATAGAAGCACAGTTAACAAAAATATTGATTACAAGTGACCCCAATGACAATAAAAATGCAATTATTGAAATAAGAGCAGGGACAGGAGGCGATGAAGCAGCCTTATTCGCTGCAGATTTATTTAGAATGTATTCTAAATATGCAGAAAAAAACGGAATGTCAATTAAAGTAATGGATATGAATGAAATAGGAGTTGGTGGATTAAAATCAATTATTTTTAATGTTCAAGGTGAAAATTCATATGGTATGTATAAATATGAAGGCGGAGTTCATCGTGTTCAAAGAATACCTAAAACAGAATCTGGAGGACGAGTGCATACCTCTGCAGCAACTGTAGCTGTTCTTCCAGAGGCTGAACAGGCGGAAGTTGATATTAATGAATCTGATTTAAAGATTGATACATATCGTGCAAGTGGAGCTGGCGGGCAACATGTTAATAAAACTGAATCTGCCATTAGAATTACACATATCCCTACAGGATTAGTAGTAACGTGCCAAGATGAAAGCTCTCAACATAAGAATAAAGCTTCTGCACTTAAAGTATTGCGTGCAAGACTGTTTGCTTTGGAGCAAGAAAAAATTGATCAAGATAGAGATAAAATGAGGAAAAGTTTAGTATCTACAGGCGACAGATCTGCAAAAATTAGAACATATAATTTCCCGCAAGGCCGTATTACTGATCATCGAATTAATTATACTGCTCATAACCTACAAGATACTTTAGAAGGAAACTTAGATCATATGGTTGAAAAACTCAAACTTGAAGAAGATAATTCAAAACTCAATCAATCATGAATAACTTTCAATTACTAAACGAATATTTTTCTTCAAAACTATTTCAATTGGAAAAAATAGAAATTGATGAACATAAAAAAAAATCTGAATTATTAATTGAAGATATTTTAGGTATTAACAAATCAGATATTTATACAAAAAATTATTATATCCCTCATGAAAAAATTGAATTATTAGAACATGCTTTTTCACAACTTAAAGAAAATACCCCGGTACAACATATTTTGGGTAAAAGTTATTTTTATAATGATGAATTTTTTACACCACCTGGCACTTTTATACCCAGACCAGAGACAGAATTAATTGTTGATTGCATCCGAAACGATTTTTCAAGATTAGAAAAAAAGAATGTATTAGAAATAGGAAGTGGAACCGGGTGTCTTTCTATTAGCATAGCAAAGTTATATAAAAATTTTTCTATTACTGGAATTGATATATCAGAAAAAGCAATCGAAACATCGATTACGAATGCTAAAAAATTAAATTGTTCAAATATCAAGTTTATTAAACAAGATTTTTTCAAAATGAATTTTAATCGTTATGATATAGTTATAAGTAATCCTCCTTATCTCGCACTTGAAGAAGTAGGTTTTCTTGACGAATCAGTCAAAAATCATGATCCATTAATGGCATTATCTGACAATAAAGACGGTTTATCTTTTTATAAATTTTTTGTCAACAATATTGATTTATTTTTAGAAAAAGATGGAAGTATGTATTTTGAAATTCCTAATTCTTCAATTACAGAAATCATCATAGAATTAGTTAAAAACAATCAAAAAATTAACAGCAAAATATTTAAAGATTTTGAAGGCAATAATAGAGTAATTAAAATATATTAGCATTAAATGAAAAGCGAATTTATACATCTCCACAACCATTCTGATAACAGCTTATTAGATGGAGCACAGACTATTAATACTATTATTAATACGATGGATGATTTAAGCATGGATTCAGTTGCTCTTACAGAGCATGGTAATTTATTTGGAGCAGTTTCTTTCTATAATCAAGCAAGAGCGAGTGGAGTGAAACCAATTATTGGTTGTGAAGTATATGTTGCAAAAGGAAGTCGTTTTGATAAAGAGAAAACTATAAGAGGAGGAAATTATAATCATTTAGTTCTTATTGCACAAAATTTAGAAGGATATAAAAATTTAATGAAGATTGTAACTCATGGTTATTTAGAAGGATTTTATTATAAGCCACGAGTTGATTTGGATATTCTAAAAGAACATAATGAAGGAATCATTTGTTTATCGGCTTGTTTAAAAGGCAGTTTAGCCGAAACTCTTGTGTATAGTGGTTATGAAAGCGGTAAAGCTATAGCTGAGGAGTATTCCAAGATATTCCCTAATAGATATTATATTGAATTACAAAACCATGGCATTCCTGAAGAGATTCAAAATATCAAACTTGCAACAAAGCTTGCTAAAGAAATGAATTTACCAATTGTCGCAACCAATGATGCCCACTATGCTTTAAAAAGACATCATAGTGCGCATGATGTTCATATATGTATTGGTTCCGGAAAACAACTAAGTGATACAAAACGTTTAAAATATTATGGTGAAGAATTTTATTTTAAATCTCAGGATGAAATGTTTTCACTATTTAAAGAATTTCCAGAAGCATTAGAAAATACTCGAGCTATTACTGATTCAGTTGATCTTGAAATACCAATGAAAGATTATCATTTACCATGGTATCAAATTCCTGATGGCTCCAATGTGAAGGATATTGATGAATATTTGAAAATTCTTTGTGATAAAGGCGTTGAAGATCGCTTTTCTGATAAAACTAGTGAAGTAGAAGAAAGATTAAACTATGAATTATCAGTGATTAAAAAAATGGGTTTTGCTAGTTATTTCTTAATTACTGCAGACTTTGTTCAATATGCTAAGAAAAACAACATACCTGTTGGTCCAGGTAGAGGGTCAGCTGCTGGTAGTTTAGCGTCTTATTGTCTTGGAATTACTGATATTAATCCTTTAAAACACAACCTGCTTTTTGAACGATTTTTAAATCCCGATAGAATTAGTTTACCGGATATTGATATTGATTTTTGTATTGAAAGAAGAAACCAAGTTATTGATTACATTAAGGAAATCTATGGTGAAAAATCTGTTACACAAATTATTACATTTGGTAAAATGAATGCGCGTGGTGTTATACGCGATGTTGGTCGTGTTATGGGCTATTCATATTCTGAAGTAGATAAAATTGCAAAATTAGTTCCAGAAGGAATAAAGGTTACTTTAGATAAAGCATTAAAACAGAGTTCAGAGTTACGCACTCTTTCTCAAGATCAATACCAAGATCTTATTGAAAATGCAAAAGTTTTAGAAGGGATGAATCGACATGCTTCAATTCATGCTGCTGGGGTTGTTGTTGCTCCTGGTAAATTAACCGATTTTGTTCCTTTGTATAAATCTACCAATGGAGATATCACAACCCAATACGATATGAATGAAATAGAAAAATTAGGTCTTTTGAAAATGGACTTTCTTGGACTACGCAATTTAACTGTTATTGATAAAACTATTGAATTGATTTATAAGCGTTTAGGTAAAAAAATTGATATTAATTCTATACCATTTGATGATCCAAAAGTTTATGAATTATTTTCAAAAGGATTAACCGTAGGAGTTTTTCAGTTTGAATCTTCAGGGATGCGTGAGTACCTCAAAAAATTACAACCTAAAGCCCTTGAAGATTTGATTGCAATGACGGCACTATATAGGCCTGGGCCTATGAAAAATATTAATCATTATATTGATAGATCTCATGGTAAAGAAGAAGTGCAATCTATACACCCTTTACTTAATGAAGTGCTAGAAGAAACACACGGTATTATTGTTTATCAAGAACAGGTAATGGAAATTGCTGCACGCGTTGCAGGGTTCACACTGGCTGAAGCGGATGAAATGCGAAAAGCAGTTGGGAAAAAAATTAGTTCCTTAATGGATGAACTATCTGAAAAATTTATCAATGGAGCAATTAAAAATGGCATCTCAAAGCTAAAAGCTAGACAGATTTTTGAATTAATCGAAAAATTTGCTCAATATGGTTTTAATAAAAGCCATGCCACAGCTTATTCTTATATATCTTATCAGACTGCATGGCTTAAAGCACACTATCCTGCAGATTTTATGTCTGCAAATTTAACTAGTGAAATGACTAATACAGATAGAGTAGTGGTTTTAATTAATGAGTGTAGAAAATTAGATATTAAAGTACATGCTCCAGATATTAACAAATCTGAAATTAATTTTATTCCAATTAATGATAATGAAATTTCTTATGGTTTGAATGCAATAAAAAATGTTGGGGTTAAAGCTTTAGAGGATGCTATCAAGATAAGAGAAACATCAGGGAATTTTTCTTCCTTTTTTGATTTTATTTTAAAAGTAGACCAACGTATAGTGAATAAAAAAGTATTAGAAAGTTTAATTATTGGAGGAGCTTTTGATTCCGTGCATCAAAATAGAGCACAATTATTTGAAATGGTTGATGATGCAATTAAATATGGCCAACAAGTGAACAAAAATATATCAAAAGATCAAATGAGCCTATTTGGCGAAGAGGAAAAATTAATTAAAGAACCAGATTTTCCTAATGTTGAAGAATGGAGTAATCAAGAGAGGCTAAACAAAGAAAAGGAAGTGCTAGGGCTGTATATATCCGGGAATCCTTTATTAAAATATGCTGACACATTAGAAGAGATTAGCAATTATGATTTTACAGACAAGACTCATTTAAAGGAAGATACGTTAATCAAGATAGGTGGTGCAATTTCTAGTTTTAAGCTTCATTATGATAAAAAAAATAGACCAATGGCATTTTTTAATTTAGACTGTTTAGGCGGACAAGTTGAAGCAATTATTTTTCATGAAGCTTTTGACAAGTATAAAGAAATTATTCAAGATGGCAACATTGTGTTTCTTGTAGGAAGTTCTAGTGTACAAAATCAATTTGCAGATTTAAAAATTAAAGTAGATGAAGTAGTGCCAATTAATCATGCAAAAGAGGTTTTAAAAATACAAGAAATCAATATTAAAATTGAGTCCAATATGTCAAAAGAAAAACTCAATGAAATCCATGCTCTTGCAATCAAAAATTCTGGCGATGCTCCATTTATAGTTCACATGGTTAATGATGATGGATCAACGAGAAGGATTGTATCAAAAAAAGTACGCGTTTCTATAAATAATCATTTTATTACAATGTTAAAAGATTTAATAGGAGAGTCTAATGTTTGGGTTAGTTAAATTGTTAGTATTATGGCGTTAAAACCACCAATTAGAATATTAATGGCAAAGCCAGGCTTAGATGGCCATGATCGAGGCATTAAGGTCTTAGCAGCAGCATATCGTGATGCAGGAATGGATGTGATTTATCTCGGTTTAAGACAAACACCAAACAGTATTGTGCAGGTTGCAATACAGGAAGGGGTTGATGTCATTGCATTGTCAATACTTTCTGGTGCACATATGACTATTTTTACTAGAGTAATCGAATTAATGAAAGAAAATAATCTTGAAAACGTTTTAGTGACTGGCGGTGGAATTATACCAGAAGCTGATTCTCAAGAACTATCAAAGATAGGTGTTGGCAAACTTTTTGGGCCTGGCACCCCCGTGAAAGAATCATTAAAGTATATTGAAGATTGGGTAGAAAATAATAGACGATGATTAATAATATTCATAGTGTTTATTTAAAAGGCGAAAAAGCATTTGAAAAAGGAAATTTTTCATCTGCAAAAAAACACCTATTATCTGTTATTGATTGTGATGAGAATTATTATGCAGCATACTTATTGCTTTTTGAAATTGCAGATAAAGAAAATTTATCTTCAAAGAAAGTATTTTATGATGCTTTAAAAAGACTAAATCCATCGCTATCAATTAAGGCCCCATTAACTAAAAAAACAATTCGTAAAAAATCTTCAAACCAGAAAAAAAAGACTGCGATAATGACTGTTCCATATATTAAACTTTTAATACAGCAAGGCAAAACTGTACAAGCTAAAAAAAGCTTGAATGCAATTATTAATACATCAAAAAACAAAATGCAGATTAATCAAGCTAAAGAAATTTTAATGAATCTTCAAAAAAAGGATAAAAAATGAGTGAACAGTATTTTATTAAACGTCAAAATAATTTGAAATCATTGTTTTCTGAAAAAAATTTAGATGGGATGCTTGTTACAAATCTTACTCATATAAGATATCTTTGTGGTTTTACTGGTTCAGCAGGTTCTTTACTCATTACGCATGATAAATGTGAATTTATTACAGACGGCAGATATACATTTCAATCAAAAAATGAAGTAAAAGGTGCCAATATAACTATTAGCAGCGATCCTCATTTTAATGTAATAAAGAAAGAAAATTTATTACCATCTAATTTGAAGATTGCATTTGATTCTAACAACGTTTCACATCAAATCTATAATCAATTAAAGGATATTTTTTCAAGCATATCTTGGGAAGGAACTTCTGGATATGTTGAATCTTTAGCAATGATCAAAGATGAAAAAGAAATTGATGCTATAAAAACAGCTGTAGAGATAACAGACCAAGCATTTTCAGAAGTTTTTCCAATGATTAAAATTGGAGTTAAGGAAAAAGAAATTGCTAATCAATTATCTTTTCTTTATAGAAAATATGGTGATGCTGATGCCGATGCTTTTTCTCCAATAGTCGGTAGTGGTATACATTCTGCAATGCCTCATCAGCGACCAACAGATAAAAAAATTGAACCTGGAGAATTAGTGGTAATTGATTCGGGCGCAAAGTATGCTGGGTATCATGCAGATATGACTCGCACTGTTGCAACAAAGGGTTATTCTGAAAAACAAAAAGAAATTTATAATATTGTTTTAGAAGCTCAATTAAAGAGTATTGATGGTATCAAGAGCAATATAAGCTGTAAAGAAATTGATTCTATTGCACGTGACCACATCACAAATGCTGGTTATGGAAAATATTTTGATCACGGACTTGGTCATTCTCTTGGTTTAGAGATTCATGAAAATCCTCGATTTAGTAAAGTCAGCAAAGATATTTTACAATCCAACCATGTAATGACTGTTGAGCCAGGGATTTATCTTGAAGATATAGGTGGAGTTCGTATTGAAGACGATATTGTTGTTCAAGACAATGGGTGTGAGGTTCTTAATAAGACTCAAAAAGATTTTACTGTCATTTCATAACAGCATACCTTTATAATGAAGAAGAAATTTTTAATTATTTTATCTATTATACTAAATTCATGTACTTGGAATATGATTCAAATCTCTGTGCTACCTAATGGAGATTATTCAGTTGTATATGAATCTAGCGGCGATAAGCTTGACATAGAAAACAATGATTTTGTTCATCCAAAAAATAGTAATACATCACAATGGCTTACAACATTAGAACAAGGCTCCAATAATGATGTTATTAAAAAAACTATTAATATAAAACCAATCAGAAATAAGACTGTTTTTATTGATGAAAAGTCACTGAATTATTTTATTAATGTTGAAAAAAATGAATATTTTTTTTGGGATGAATATTCTTTTTCTTCTATAGTATATGATTTAGAAGTAGATAAAAAATATCCGTCTATAGTGAATTTTTTAGATATAGAAGGAGATAAAATTTCTTGGATTCTTCCAGCAAAAAAATATATCATTAATACATCTCTTATTGAGTATCAAGATTTACTCAATAATGATATTTTTTTTGAAAAAATTAATAATCAAATAACAACTTATTTTGATTATGTTGAGAAAGACTCTCTAATAGATAAAATTGATATCAACGCATCTTTAATTATAAAAGATGCATTAAATCCAATGATTAATAAATTGCCAAGAGACTTTTTTCTACAACTTCAACCAATTATTGATTTTCATGAAAGTGAATTTGAGAAAAACACAGCTCTAATGAATGATTATTTTCTTTTTAATATAGAATTACCAGGAAAAATTCAAAGTCATAATGGAGATAGTGAAGAAGGTAAATTATTATGGGAAATAGATTTTAATGAGATTGCCACAGATAACTTTGAAATGTATGGAAAATCAATTATAATAAAAAAATGGAGAATTTTAATCTCTATATTTTTTGTATTGGCATTGCCTTTATTCAGGTTTAAAGTAATAAAGAAGACTATATAATGACTGAGGATATTAAAGGGAAAATTAACTCATTAAGACATTCTATTAATGAGCATAATTATGCTTATTATGTATTAGATAATCCTGTTTTAAGCGATCAAGAATATGACTCTTTATTTAGAGAGCTGGAAAAATTGGAAAAAGAAAATCCACAATATGTTGATCCATTTTCTCCAACACAAAGAGTTGGACATCCAGTTAATAGTGATTTAGAAAGCATTAATCATACTACACCAATGTTATCTTTATCAAATGCAATTAATAATGAAGAAATTTTTGATTTCAATAAGAGAGTAAACAAGTGGCTAAATCAAGAAAATATTTTTTATGTTGCTGAACCAAAGATTGATGGTTTAGGCGTTTCTCTTGTTTATAAAGATGGGCAATTAGATCGTGCACTTACGCGAGGGGACGGTTATATAGGTGAAGATATTACACATAATATTAAAACAATTAATGCGATTCCATTAGAATTAAGAAATTTAAACAATATTCCTTCCCTACTCGAAATAAGAGGTGAAATTTTTATGTCAAAAAATGAATTTCTATCTTTGAATGCTAAAAGAGAGCGCAATGAAGAAAAATTATTTGCAAATGCAAGAAATGCAGCTGCTGGCAGCGTAAGACAATTAGACCCAAAAGTTACATCAAACCGTAATTTATCTATTTTTTGCTATGAAGTAGGCGATACAACCAATTTAAGCTTTGATAACCATTGGAAATTGTTGAAATATATTAAAGATATTGGCTTGCCAGTTAATCCACTCTCAAAAAAAGTTCAAGGCGCAGAAGAAATGATTGAATATCATAGAACCTTAGAACAAAAAAGAGAGTCTATACCATATGAAATTGATGGTTCTGTCATTAAAGTTGACGATTATAATTTTAGAAACAGTCTTGGTGATCGATCTAGATCTCCAAGATGGGCTATTGCAGCAAAGTTTGAATCAAAAAAAGAAGAAACACAAATATTAGATATTATTTTACAAGTAGGTCGTACTGGAGTAATTACGCCAGTAGCAAAAGTTGAGCCTGTAGAAATATCAGGTGCAGTAATTACAAGTGCAACTTTACATAATCAAGATGAAATTGATAAAAAAGATATTCGTATTAATGATTTTATTGTTATTGAAAGGTCTGGAGATGTTATTCCTAAAGTATCAAGCGTTATTAAAGAAAAAAGACCAAATAATACCAAAAAATTTTCTATCTCTGATTTTGAATGCCCCTCTTGTAACTCTGTAATTCAAAAAACAAAGGATCAGGTTGCTTATAAATGTGTTAATGTTGCCTGTGAAGCAAAAATTAAAAGTGCATTAGAACATTTTTGTTCAAAGAACGCAATGAATATTGATGGTCTTGGCCCACAAATTGTTGATCAATTAATGGACGAAGGGTTAATCAGAAATATTGATGATTTATTTTCCATCACTTATTCTGATTTAATATCATTAGAAAGGTTTCAAGAAAAGTCAGCAACAAATTTAATAGAGTCTATTGAAAGTTCGAAGGAGACATCATTCCCAAGATTTATTTTTGCTCTTGGAATTCCACATGTAGGACAACATGTATCAAAAATATTAGATTTTTACTGCCAATCTTCTATAAAAAATTTATCAGAAATGTCTTTTGAAGAACTAGAAAATATTGATGGCATAGGAGGTGTTGTTGCAGAATCAATTACTAAGTTTTTTAAAGAAGAACATAGTATTATAATTGTAAAAAATTGTATTGAAAAAGGAGTGAAAATAAATAAAACTATTTTTAATATTTCATCTAAATTTTCTGGTGATGTTTTTGTTATTACTGGAAGTTTTAAAAGTTATTCACGTTTACAAATAAAAGAATTATTAGAACAAAAAGGGGCAAAAGTAACCAATAGTATTTCATCAAAAACTAATTTCCTAATTGTAGGAGAAAATGCTGGATCTAAATTAGAAAAAGCGAGAAAAAATAATATCAAAATTATTAATGAGAATGAATTGGAAGCTTTATTAGATGAAAAAAAATCTTAAATACTGTTTATCTTTTTTCTTATCTGTTGTTATATCTCAAGAAATTGATGGTATTAAAACAAATACAATTACCAATGGTTTAAATCGTCCTGTTTTTGCTGCTTTTGAACCTCAAACAAATAAAATATATGCTGTTGAACAAACAGGTAAAATTTATTTAATTGAAAATTCTGGTAAGAATGTATTATTTCTTGATTTAAGTAAAAAAATTAATATTGGCATTACACCTGATGAGCGTGGATTATTGGGGATGACATTTGATCCAGATTTTCAATCTAATGGTTTCTTTTATGTATCATATATCGATACTGAAAATTATTCTGTGATATCACGATTTCAATTTTTGCACAAACAAGGAATCGTAGATATAGAATCTGAAAAGAAATTATTACACTTTGAACAGCCCTTTAATAACCATAATGGAGGACATTTAGCATTTCATCCAATAGACAAATATTTATATATATCATTTGGAGATGGAGGGTCTTCTGGAGATCCATATGGGCATGCACAAAATTTAGGTAATTTTTTTGGATCAATTTTACGCATTAATCCAAATGTTAATGGAACATATTCAATTCCTTCTGATAATCCTTTTATTGATAACGATGATATTAAAAGTGAAATATGGGCGTATGGTTTACGTAACGCATGGAGGTTTTCTTTTGATAGTCAAAATGGAGATATTTATATGGGTGATGTTGGACAATATCTTTGGGAAGAAATTAATTACTTAGAATTTGGAGAAAGTGGAGCAAATTTTGGATGGAATATAATGGAAGGAAATCATTGCTATCCTGAACCTGGATGTCATCAAGATGGATTTGTAAAACCGATATTTGAATACCCAAGCGATGCAACCTATGCGTTCAGTTTAATGGGTATAAAACAAAGTAATGTATCTGGCTGCTCAGTCACAGGAGGGTATATTTATAGAGGGAATAAAATCAAAAGTTTATATGGATTATATATATTTTCTGATTTTTGCACGGGTAAAATTTGGGCTTTAAATCCACTAACCAGTGAAACCCAAGATATTACTGAGCTTTTACTTGGATCTAAGAAATATATGATTTCATCATTTAGCCAGGACATTAACAATGAACTCTATATAATTGAATTTTCTGGTACAATATATCAAATTGAAGCACAAGATGAATGAAATAGCAATTTATATTAATAATCTGCATAAAAAATATGATCAAACCGTTTATGCTGTACAGGGAATTGATTTATCAATAAGGAAAGGTGAATTTTATGGCCTTCTTGGACCAAATGGAGCAGGAAAATCGACTACTATTAATGCAATTACAAGCTTAGTAAGGCCTACAGAAGGCAATATCAAAGTTTTTGATAGAGACATAGTGTCTGATTTTCGTTATGCACGATCTAAAATTGGAATTTCTCCACAAGAAATTAGCAATGATTGGTTTTTTCCTGTTGAACAACTTCTATATTTTCAAGCAGGATTTTATGGCATTACAAAAAAAGATGCAAAAGAACGTATTGATTTTATTTTACATAAAGTTGGTTTATATAATCATAAAGATAAAAAAATGCGTCAATTATCTGGAGGAATGAAAAGACGTTTACAGATTGCAAGAGCGTTAGCACATAATCCAGAAATTTTGATTCTTGATGAACCTACTGCTGGTGTGGATGTAGCGCTAAGACATGATCTTTGGAATTTTTTGCAAGAATTACATAAAGAAGGAAAAACAATTTTATTAACAACACACTATATTGATGAAGCAGAATTATTATGTGAACGAGTTGGAATTATTAATAATGGAAAGCTTGTCGCTGAAGATACTGTATCTAATTTAAAGGCATCAACCAATAAGTCAAAATTAGAAGATGTATTTTTAGAACTAACTGGGAGAAAGTTAGATGATTAAAAATTGGATTGGATTTTATACACTTTCTTCTAGAGAAATCTTACGATTTTTTACTGTTTGGAAACAAACAATTATTCCAGGCATTGTAACTACCCTGCTTTATATTTTTGTATTTGGTGTTGCTCTTGAAGATCGAATTAGTGAAATAGATGGAGTATCTTACAAGATGTATATTCTTCCAGGGTTGTTAATGATGAATGTTATCACCAATTCGGTTGCCAACACTGCATCATCCATGTTACAAATGAAGTTATTACAAACACTTCCTGAATTACTGATTACTCCCTTGTCTAGCTTAGAGCTATCATTGTCGTTTATTATTGGAGGCACTGTTCGAGGTTTTGTTAATGGTATCCTTATTTTATTTATTTGCATAATGGCTGGAATGCAAATTCAAGATCCAATTTCTACTATATTCATTATTTTTATTGTGTCATGGTCTTTTTCTAGTCTTGGATTATTTATTGGACAAATGTCTGATTCATGGGATCAATTGGCTCTTATTCAAAATTTTGTTCTTACGCCATTAAGTTTTTTAGGAGGAATTTTTTATTCTGTCCAAATGTTGCCAGAATGGGGATTAACAATTAGTAAAATTAATCCTGTATTTTATACTATTAATTCTTTACGATATTCTACTTTAGGAGTTTCTGATGCTCCATTTATCAGTTCCATGGTTTTTATTGTTTTATTTGCTTTGTTATTAACTACTCTTGCCGTGAAGACAATGGAGAGTGGCAAAAAAATAAGGTTTTAATTTTCAATTATATGATATAAAATCAAGCATGCAAAAACATAAAAAGGCCATCCTTTATCTTGAGGACGGCCTTTTTTTTGAAGGAAAAAGCCTTGGTTCCGCAGGAGAAACATCAGGAGAGGTATGTTTTAATACTGGAATGACTGGCTATCAAGAGATTTTAACAGACCCATCTTATGCAAAACAAATGGTTGCTATGTGTTCTCCCCATATTGGTAATTATGGTGCAAATAATTCTGATGTTGAATCATCCAAAGTATATGCAACTGGCTTTATTATAAAGAGTGAATCACTTATTTCTTCCAATTGGCGTTCAACTGCGACATTAAGTGAGTTTCTTAAAAAAAATGGAGTAGTTGGTATCCAAGATATTGATACAAGAGCACTTACCCTTCATATTAGAGACAACGGTGCAATGAATGGTATTATATCTACCAAAGATTTTAAGCTAACAAGCTTAAAAGAAAAGATAAAAAAAATTCCTTCAATGGAAGGGTTAGATTTAGCAAAAGAAGTTTCTATAAATAGAAAAAAAATACTCTTTCCAAAAAATAAAACTAAATACAGAATCGCAGCAATTGATTATGGTATGAAATCTAATATTTACAATATTATGCTTGAACATGATGCAGAAGTTTGTCTTTTCCCAGCAACAGCAACAGCAAAAACAATCCTTAATTATAATCCGGATGGTATTTTTTTATCCAATGGACCTGGTGACCCTGCAGCAATTGATTATGGTATTAAAACTGTAAAGAAATTACTGGGGAAAAAACCAATTTTTGGAATTTGTCTTGGTCATCAAATTTTAGCACTTGCTTTAGATGCAAAGACATTTAAAATGAAATTTGGACACCGAGGTATAAACCAACCAGTTAAAAATTTAAAAAATGATAAAATTGAAATTACATCTCAGAATCATGGATTTGCTGTTGATCCAGAATCATTACCATCAAATACTATTATTACACATATACATCTTAATGATACTACTGTTGCTGGTATAGAATGTAAATCTTTACAAGCTTATTCTGTCCAATATCATCCTGAATCTAGCCCTGGTCCTCATGATTCAAGATATATCTTTAAACAATTTTTTCAAATGATGGATAAAAATGCCAAAAAGAAATGACATTAAAAAAATATTAGTTATTGGTGCAGGGCCAATTATTATTGGCCAGGCATGTGAATTTGATTATTCTGGTACCCAAGCAATTAAAGCGTTAAAAGAAGAAGGTTATAAGGTAGTGTTGATTAATTCAAACCCAGCCACAATTATGACTGACCCTCAATTTTCTGATAAAACTTATATTGAACCTATTACAAAGGAATATGTTGAAGCTATTATTAAAAAAGAAAAGCCTCACGCAATTCTCCCTACAGTTGGAGGCCAAACTGCTCTTAATATTGCCATGGAGCTTTATGATGATGGAATATTAAAAAAATATAATGTTGAATTAATTGGTGCAAATAAACAAGCAATCGAAACTGCCGAAAGCAGAGAAAAATTTAAAGAAGCCATGACAGATATTGGTTTAGATGTTCCTTATGGGTATATAGTACAGTCTGTTGAAGATGGAATAAATCTTTTAGATAATATTTCTCTTCCTGCAATTATCAGGCCTTCTTTTACATTGGGAGGGTCTGGTGGCTCTGTTGCATTTAATGAAGAAGAATTCAAAATAGCAATTAACCAAGGAATCAAAGAAAGTCCAGTAAATCAAGTATTAGTAGAAGAATATCTTTTTGGATGGAAAGAATATGAATTAGAAGTGATTAGAGATTTAAACGACAACGTAATTATTATTTGTTCAATTGAAAACATTGATCCAATGGGAATCCATACAGGCGATTCAGTCACAGTTGCTCCTGCAATGACCTTAACAGACAAAGAATTTCAAAAGATGCGTAATTGGGCAATTAAATGTATAAGAAAAATTGGAGTTGATACAGGCGGTTCTAATGTACAATTTGCAGTTAATCCTGAAAATGGTAGAATGGTTATTATAGAGATGAACCCGCGTGTTAGTCGTTCATCTGCGCTAGCATCCAAAGCTACGGGATTTCCAATAGCAAAAATTGCTGCAAAATTAGCTGTAGGATATTCGCTGGATGAACTAAATAATGATATTACTAATAGAACGCTTGCTGCATTTGAACCTACTATTGATTATATCGTAACAAAGATTCCAAGGTTTGATTTTGAAAAATTCCCATCTGCATCAGGTAAATTAGGAGTTCAAATGCAATCAGTTGGTGAAGTAATGTCAATTGGAAGAACATTTAGAGAATCATTTCAAAAAGCATTTCGTTCATTAGAGTTAAACTTGCCAGGACTGTCACCAAAAGATCCAACAGATAATGATTCTGAAATTAAACGTTTTAGGTCTTTAGATATTAAATCTCTTAATCGTGGAAGTTCTTTTAGAATGTTAAAAGTGAAAGAAGCATTGATTCAAGGATTTAGTATTGATGAAATTTATCACAACACAGGCATTGATCCTTGGTTTTTACATGAAATTGCAGAAATTGTTAATATTGAACAATCATACACATCGATTAAAGATTTAAAATTTTTAAAGAAAAATGGCTTTTCGGATAAACAAATTGCACATATCACAAAAAAGTCGCTTTCTGATATACAAAATACAAGAGAGAAGAAAGAAATAAAGCCCGTATATAAAGTTGTAGATACTTGCGCGGGTGAATTTGTTGCGGAAACACCTTATTGTTATTCAACATATGAAGAAACTCATGATATTCAACCGCTTAAAGGAAAGAAAGTGATGATTTTAGGGGGAGGGCCTAATCGTATTGGCCAAGGAATTGAATTTGATTATTGTTGTGTGCAGGCTGTGTATGGTTTAAGAGAAGCTGGTTATAAATCTATTATGGTGAATTGCAACCCAGAAACAGTTTCTACTGATTTTGATTTAGCTGACAGACTTTATTTTGAGCCTATTACGTTTGAAGATGTCATGAATATCATTGATTTTGAAAAACCAGATGGAGTTTTAGTGCAGTTTGGAGGGCAAACTCCTTTAAAAATTGCGAATCAACTTAAAGAAGCAGGTATAAAGATTTTTGGCACCTCTTCTGATAGTATTAATTTGGCTGAAGATAGAGAAGCTTTTACTAAACTAGTGAATAAAATAGAAGTAACTATCCCAAATTATTGTATTGCAAAAAATTATGATGAAATAGTTGCTTACTCAGAAAAAGCAACATTTCCTGTATTAGTTAGACCAAGTTATGTTTTAGGTGGTCGAGCAATGCAAATTGTTTATTCAAAGAAAGAGCTTGTTGATTACGTGTTTCGTTCTGCAGAAGCAACAAGTGATCATCCAATTTTGATTGATCAATTTATTGAAAATGCATTTGAATTTGATGTAGACGCATTATGTGATGGGAAGGATGTATTTATTGCTGGCATTATGCAGCACATTGAAGAAGCAGGTATTCATTCTGGAGATTCTTCTTGTGTCTTACCTGCCCATAAAATTAGCAATAAAGTGAAAAAAGAAATTATTGATGTAACAACTAAGCTCGCTAAAGCATTAAATGTAGTTGGGCTAATTAATTTACAGTTTGCTGTAAAAGATGAGATAGTATATGTATTAGAAGTAAATCCTCGTTCTAGTCGAACTGTTCCTTTTGTAAGCAAATATAGTAATATTCCATTAGCAAATATCGCAGCACAGTTATCTGTTGGAAAAAAATTAAAAGATTTTGAATTACAAAATATAAAACACAAACATATTGCAGTCAAAAAAGCAGTTTTACCATTTAAAAAGTTTAAAGATGAAAAAGTGTTTCTTGGCCCTGAAATGAAATCTACTGGAGAAGTAATGGGTATTAATGATAGTGTAGGTGTAGCATTTTTAAAAGCAATGCAATCGGACGGCTATACTGTTCCTAATAAAGGAACAGCATTCATTTCTGTTAACAAAGCAGATCGAAGAGAAGCATTAGCTGCTGCAAGAGATTTAATTCAAATTGGATTTGATATTATTGCAACTGAAGGAACAGCAAAATATCTATTGAAAAATAATGTACCTTGTGAACAAATTTTTAAAGTTGGAGAAGGTAGACCAAATGTTGTTGATGAGATTCTTAATGATAACATTCAGTTTGTAATTAATACTCCTTTAGGGTCTAAATCAAGATATGATGAAGAGGCAATAGGGAAAACATCTGTAATGAAAAATATTTTAACTATTACTACTATGTCTGGGGCCAGAGCTGCCATAGAAGCAATATCTCTTAGTGAAAAAATTAAAGTCAAAGCGTTACAAGAATATTTTAAATAATAATTATTTATAATCTTCTATATCTGGACATACACAGAAAAAATTTCGATCTCCATATGCATTATCAATCCGTGATACATAAGGCCAAAATTTATTTTCTTTGATCCAGTTAATAGCAAACACAGCTTCTTCTCTAGAATATGGATGATTCCATTCACTACACACTTCTCCAATTGTGTGAGGCGCATTAATTAACACATTATCTTCTTTAGATGTTTTGCCATCTGCAATATCATTGATTTCTTTTTTAATCTGAATCATGCAATATCTTCATTTGTGATGTTAGCACTGTTTTTAAACTCCCTACAATCAATGATAAATTCATGTGCATTTAATCCACTCATTCCACGATAAAGTATGGTATAGTCTTTTTCTAAACGTTTTGCCATATAATTAGCATTTAGAATTGCGATCTGTGATGCGTTCAATAGCCCTTTTCCGCCCATCAACTTCATATAGATATAAGAAATCAACAAAATGCTAGCACTACCATAAGGAGAAGAAGAAACTGAGTACAACTGTTCTTCATTTGTGGTATAATGTGTTGGTAAAAAGGGCGTTAGTTTTTCATTAACACATATTGGTCCCATTCCTGGTCCCCCTCCTCCATGTGGTATACAAAATGTTTTGTGTAAATTGATATGCATAACATCTGCACCAAAATGTCCAGGTTTACAGATCCCAACCATTGCATTTAGATTGGCTCCATCCATATAAACCAATCCACCATTTTTGTGTATAATTTCACATATTTCATCAACATTATGTTCAAATACTCCATGTGTAGATGGATAGGTAATCATAAGAGATGATAAATTTTCTCCTGCCTCTTCTGCTTTTGATTTCAAATCGTCATAATCAATATTTCCGTATTTATCACATTTCACAATTACTACTTTTAGTCCAGCCATAATTGCACTAGCAGGATTTGTGCCATGGGCTGATTCTGGAATTAAACAGATATTTCTTTTTTCATCATTTGCTTTGTGATATTCTTGTATTGTTAATAGTCCAGCATATTCTCCTTGAGCACCAGAATTTGGTTGAAATGAAACAGCATTAAAACCAGTAACTTTAGAAAGCATGGTTTCTAATTCATCAATAATCGATTTATACCCTTTTGTTTGTTCGTTTGGAGCAAAAGGATGTATTGTATTAAATTCTGGCCAACTAATTGGAATCATTTCAACAGTTGCATTTAGTTTCATTGTACATGACCCCAAAGGAATCATACTATGGTTAAGCGATAGGTCTCTTTTTTCCAATTTATGCATATAACGCAACATCTCTGTTTCAGAATGCATGCTATGAAATATTGGATGCTTTAAAAAATTATCTTTCCGATTTGGTTTAGCTTCAATGCTATCCCCTTTTTTCTCATTTGATGTTTTAAATAACGCACTAATTTGAGATATTTCTTCTTCTGTTGTTTTTTCGTCTAAAGAAATTCCAATCAATCCATTGTTATGGTACATGAAATTAAATTTTTTAGACAATGCTTCTTTTTGAAATGATTTTAAATCTATATCATTTAGTTCAACAACGATTGTATCAAAATAATTATTTGTATTGCTAATGATGTTATGACCATTTTTTGCAATTTTTTGACCAAGCTTTGTTGTGTGTTTATGAATTGCAGTAGCAATTTCTTTTAATTTTTTTGGACCATGAAATATTGCATACATTCCAGATATAATTGCTAACAATACTTGAGCTGTGCATATGTTAGATGTAGCTTTTTCACGCCTTATATGTTGTTCTCTTGTTTGTAAAGTTAGTCTGTATGCTTGATTGCCATGTTTATCTTTTGATACTCCAACAATTCTTCCAGGAATATCACGCTTAAATTCATCTGATGTAGCCATAAATGCTGCATGTGGCCCTCCAAACCCAAGTGGCACCCCAAAACGTTGACTATTGCCTACAGCGATATCTCCACCAAAAGAACCTGGAGACTCAAAAAGCTGTAAACACATTAAATCAGTTGCAAAAACAACCTTACATCCTGAATGATGTGCTTTATCAACAATTGACTGGTATGATTCAGGGCTATCAATTTCGCCAAAGCGATTTGGATATTGCATAATACAACCAAACGCATTGTCAAAATTCATTTCTTTATAATGGCAAATTTCAATTTCAATATCTAAAGGCTCTGCTCTTGCAACAATCACATCAATTGTTTGTTGAAAACAGTCTTTGTCAACAAGGAACTTATTAGATTCAGTGTTATTTTTTCTATAGAACATTAGCATTGCTTCGCTTGCAGCGGTTCCTTCATCTAATAATGACGCATTAGCAATTGGAAGGTTGCAGATTTCTGAAACCATTGTTTGATAGTTTAATAATGCTTCAAGCCTCCCTTGTGAAATTTCTGGTTGATATGGAGTATATTGAGTATACCATCCTGGATTTTCTAATATATTTCTTAAAATGACATTAGGGGTAATTGTATCATAGTATCCTTGCCCAATTAATGATCTATATAGTTGATTTTTTTCTCCAATATTTTTTACATGTGTAAGGATTTCATTCTCAGAGAATTGTTCATTTCCAATAGAATTTTCATCAATATCTAAAATGTTTTCTGGCACAATCTTTTTAATTAAATCTTTAAGAGATTTTTCTTCAAGAAAAGATAACATTTCTTCAATGTGATAATTTTGAGGGCCTATATGTTTCTTGTGAAATTCTGACATTTTACTGATAGTTCACCATTATTGGGTATAGTACCCCCGGAAGGACTCGAACCTACAACCAAGGGCTTAAAAGGCCCCTGCTCTACCAATTGAGCTACGGAGGCAAAAGTAGGTAAATTTAAGTGCATGAATCGTTATTTGGTAATGGAAAAAACATAATTTTTAAGAAAATTTTTGATTTAATTATTGCACAATTGCGTAAAACACTATTACCTTATGCATAGTCTTTTAGACTTATTGTAAACAAATACAACAAATCGAAAGGTTCCGCGGTTGGCGCTACGGAGCCTTTTTTGTTTCTAAAAAAAGTATTATCTTTTGACAATATTTGACAATTGGGGGCGACCGGTTTCGACATTTTAGCAAGAAGCTTTAGGTGGCATGTAGAGCTTAGTAACTCTTAAAACTTCTAAACTTTATTAAGTGCCGATTATGGCCAAATGGCTACAGCTTAATTGCTTATAGCCCATCATCAGTAGACGTTTCTCATCGTTCGCTGAATGGTGTCATAAAAATGAGATAGCTTAATTTTTTGCTTTGACTTATTAAGCGAACCCTTAAAAGCTAGTTTTATATTTGGTTGTTCTTGAACATATATAAAATGAACATTAATCAAGTAACTAAACATGTAGAAGTTTAATTTTTCTCTATTATGGACGGGAGTTCGAATCTCCCCGCCTCCACAAATAAATTATGATTAGATATATTTTTATAACAATATTGACTTTCTTTACTTTATCATGTGATTTTGATACATCCGTTAAATTAGAAGTAAGTAACAATGATGATTCTTACCAGTCAATTCCAGGACCTAGAAATTGTTTTTGGTCTCGTGGCCCAATAAGTAAAGACCCTTATATTAATATTGCTTATCCTGATGCCAATGTTTTTTATTGGAGCGCAGCATTCACTATTCCTGAAGGCGCTCGACTTTATCTTAAAGGAGAATTTCCTTATTCCAGGTATATGTCATTAATTAGTTATGATGGAAAAGGAACCCCAATAGAGTCTTTAGCCGATTATCTTATTATACCTGATGAAAACTCAATCAATCCTTTTGTAGAAGGATCTACTAGAAATCATAAAAATAGATCTTATACTATAGAAATTTTAAACCTTCCCCAAGAAATAAGAAGAGAAGAGGGAGTAAAACTTGATCTTCAAACTGATATTAGAAACGGAGATTCACAAAATGAAATTCTTAAAAGAAATTCATTAAATGCAACCCAATATGGGCAAGGACAACAATCAATTGTTTATCGTATCTATGTTCCTGATAAAGATAAAGACGAATTAGGAGGAGTTTCTTTTCCTGAGTTTGTTTTAGTGTTAAATAATGGAGAAAAATTGGTAGGAGAAGAGGCGTGTAATGCATTAAATGCTAATCAAATGGCACAAATTAGTATAGATGCTATAGGCCTTCCTATGACTGTATATTCAAAACTGGTAAATCAACCTGATAAACCTAATACATGGCCATCAACTATACCAACCACTTGGTATTTGCAATATGATAGGAATTTTCTTCTAGGTATTTATAATGGAGAACCGCCTAAATCATTTAGAAAGAGCACTGGCGGTTTTTATCCCAATCTTGATAATAATTATGTACGAACCATTATTAATCGTAAACATGGTAAAGTGTTTGTTCTGAAAGGGAAATTACCTAAAACACCAAAAACTTATTATGGAGATGAAATAATGACCAAAGGTGATTTGATTTATTGGTCCATTTGTTCCAATCAAGGGTTTGCAAACACTCGAGTAAATGATTGTCTTTTTGATGAACAAGTTCCTGTGAATGAAAACGGTGAGTATACAATTGTAGTGAGTAGAAAAGAAGACCGTCCACGAAATGCCTATCCTGAGTGTGGAATTGGGTGGCTGCCAATGGCTGATGATGGTGATGGGGCTATAGATGAAGACGCCACAGTGATTCAAATTAGAAATATGTTAGCATCACCAGATTTTAGACATGCAATTCAGAATGTTGATCAGATTGGTAAAGAAAAAGAGATTATGGGTCCTTATTTACCGTCTTCGTTTTATACAACAACAGGTGGCTTTGAAGCATTATTCCCTTGTCTGCAATAAGATTTATTTGGGAATACGATCTGGAAAATCTGTAATAATACCATCTATACCAAAAGTAATTGCTTTATCAATTTCTTCGGGCGCGTTAATAGTCCAAGAGTATATTTTAAAACCTGAATCATGAATTGTATTAACAACTTCTTGATTTAAAGAAGAAAAATTTGGGTGTATAGCAACTGCATCTAATTTCATTGCTATATCAAGCACTTCATTTAGTGTATTTTTATCGTTTAATATTCCAATTGGGATATCTGTATTCTCATTTTTAAAAATTATTAATTCATCCCAATCAAAACTTGAAACAATTAATTGGTTTGATTCCCATTTAGTATTACTAACAAATTTTTTAAGAATTAAAGCTGTTTTTTTAGCTGTATTTTTACCTTTAAGCTCAACATTTAATAATATATTTCCATCAATGAGTGTTAATACTTCTTCTAGGGTTGGTATTTTATATTTTCCTTCTACTAAAACATTATTGAGTGCATCGATTGTCATCTCTTCAATAAAACCAGTGCTATTAGTAAGACGATCTAATTTTTTATCATGGAAAACAACTATTTCACCAGATGCACAACGAAAAACATCTATTTCTACACCATCAACTCCTAGATTAATTGCTTTTTGTATAGACTCTAAGGTGTTTTCAGCGATATGCCCTTTAGCGCCTCTATGGCCAATATTAAGTATATCTTTATTTTCACATGAGCTAAGCATAACAATGAAAAATAAAACACATATTTTTTTCATGAAATTAATTTCCTTCATGAATTTCTACTGCAGCACGTAAGCCAGAAAATAATGCCCCTTGCATCCAGCCATGATCATTAGAAGCATGTTCTCCTGCAAAATGAATACGTCCTTCTGCAGCCCCAATATGTTCTGCTAAAGCTGAATCTTGAGATGAAGTAGGGGATGCCCATGCTCCCTTTGACCATTCTTCAAGCGCCCATGATTGAGACACACCATTTTCTATATTATTTGTTGCGCCAGGGAAAATATTTTCCCATCTGTTCAATACGGTATCAATACGCTCCTGTTCAGTTAATATATCCATTTCGTCTGCTCTACTATATCGCAAATAAGACATAATAATACCACGTGGACCACTTAAGTCCCAAGTAGGCTGCCAGATTTCTTCTGGCAAATCAGTATTCCCCCATCCATTTAGACCTTCACTTTCCCAAAATCGATTTTGAAATTGAATATAAATTCTTGTTGATGATGCATATCGATACCCACCATTCATTGCTGTTTGTTTTTCTGTTGATAATGATGGTGTAAATTGAATTTTATTTAAAACAGTTAAAGGGACAGTACATAAAGCTCTATCTGCAGTAAAAGACCCTCCATTTGTTGTTTGTACAGTAACTCCATCAGAAGTTTGTGCAATAGATTGAGCAGGGCTTGCAAGTGAGATATAATCGTTTAAATAATCTGCAAATGCATATGGTAAACGATCTGACCCACCACGAAT
>LULT01000007.1_pt1 | contig 46928 bp, 51 predicted proteins | sample 728141 | NCBI WGS metagenome assembly LULT01 (sample SAMN03860282, study PRJNA289734) | marine metagenome | biome: seawater column; feature: ocean; material: water; isolation source: Red Sea water column Station 108 - depth 100m | place: Saudi Arabia: Red Sea | collected 2011-10-15 | depth 100 m | reverse complement strand
CTACAGTATATGTTCCAACATATAGACTTGCACCCGAACATTATTTTCCTGCACAACTTGAAGATGGTGTGAATATATATAATGCTCTTATTACACAGGAAGGGTATAGACCGGATCAGATTGTTATAGGCGGTGATTCTGCTGGGGGTAATTTAACTTTAATTACTATTTTAAAAATTAAAGAATTAGGTGAACAATTACCAGCTGCAATTTTCTGTATATCACCTTGGGCTGATCCTTTAGCAACAGGAGATACATACAACGATGAGATGGCTGACAAGGATGTTTTATTAGGTCCTGTAATGAAAAAAAATTGGCATGTTTACAATCATGATGGATTTGCAGGATATTATGTTAAAAAAGAAGATTTAGATCCTATGAATCCTTACATAGCACCAATTAAAGGTGACTACACCGGTTGCCCACCAATTATGATTCAAGTTGGTTCTCACGAATGTTTATTATCAGATTCAATATCTCTAAAAGAGGCATATGAGAAATCAGGTTCTGAAGTTGAGTACATAGAATGGGAAGGTATGTGGCACGTATTTCACATAGAAGCAAAGCTTCAAGAAACTATCGATTCCTTTGAAATATTTTCAGAGTTTATAAATAAGCATTTAAAATCTAAAGTTTAATTAACTAAGTAAAATCCTTATAGATAGAATAATTGAAATTAAAACAATAACAGGTCTAACAAAGTTTTCTCCTTTAGTTATAGCTAAATTTGAACCAATATATGCACCTAAAATCTGAGCAATTGCCATAATGAGTCCAAGCTCCCAAAAAACTAATCCTTTATAAGCAAATACTAAAAAAGCAGCAAAATTTGAAGAAAAATTTAATACTTTTGTTGCTGAGGTAGCTTCCATCAAATTACGTTGTTTAATAATCAAAAAGGTTAAAACAAAAAAAGTTCCTGTTCCTGGACCAAAGAAACCATCATAAAAACCTATTAAAAAAATAAAAGGAATAAAAAATGATGAAATTCTAGAAACACTTTTTATATTAATTTGTTTATTAACAATCAAAAAAATAGCTGCTGATATTAAAAATATAGGAATTATTGTATTCAATATTTCATTTGAAAGCTGGCTAACAAATAAAGTTCCAAAGAAAGAACCTATAAATGAAATTAAAAATAAAAACTTAATATTTTTTTCTTTTAAAAGTCCATTTTTAAAATAATTATAAGAAGAAGTAGCTGTTCCAAAACAAGACTGTAACTTATTTGTTCCAAGAGTCACGAGTGGATTTAATCCTAAAAGAAGCATTGTTGGTACGACTAATAAACCACCGCCACCTGCAATAGCATCTATTGCTGATGCGATTAATGCAACACAAAACAAAATAATATATACAGTTAAATCGTCATATAAAAGATTCATTTGATAAAATTATTAACAGTTATTTTCATGATTATTTGATAATAATTGTATATTAATAAAAATGATACAAGTAGTAATAGCAAGATCGATTCAAGGAATATTATCTGGTATAGGTATAGGTACAATTTTTTTTTGTTATCCAGTAGTAAAACATCTCATATCAGAAAAATATAGAGTTAAATTTAAAATTGAAGAATTTGGTAAAGAGTTATTTACATATGAAACATTAAAATACTTAAAAATTGGTTTAACGTATGGATTTCTATATGGTTTTATTGTCGGAACTGTAATTGGTCCATTTGGCGCAGTAAATGGACTTTAGTGTCATACAAACCTCCTAAATATTTATTTTTTTATTTACTAATTATTACTTTTGGTATTACATTAACTTATTTTTCATATACACAGTTAAATGAAAGAGATTTAGGAATTTACAATGTATCTAATTCAAGTGATACTAAATTAAATTTAGATATTAAAAATGTTAATAAATTAACTTTAGAAATAAAAAATATATATCAAAATCAAGAAAAGTCATTATGTAAATCTGATGAAATTTATGTTTATGGCACTTTAAGAAATAGAATTAATAATGACATTGTAAGAATTAGAATTCAAAATATAGATGTCACAAATCAATTAAAAATAGTTTCTAAGTCAACATCAATTGAACCAACAAGAAACTATGTTCACACGCCTATTGTTATAATTTCAGAAAATTTTGATTGTATAGATGAAGTAATAAAAATAGTTTTTGAAGAAGAGGTAAATATAAAGTATTTACTTATAAAAAATACTGGCAAGTACAAAACATACAACAAAATAAAAACATATAATATCAAAGCTTATTGAATAGTAATTATTTAAGATACTAACATGAACTACTTTGCAGCAATAGACCAGGGTACAACAAGTAGCAGGTTTATTGTTTTCAATGAGAATGGAAATGTAGTAGATCAACATCAAGAAGAATTTAAACAATATCTACCAGATCAATATAGCGTTGAACACAACCCAGAAGAAATTTGGAATAGCGTAGAGAATTGTATTAATGAAGTATTAACAAGAGTTGATATAAAAGATATTAAATCAGTAGGTATTACTAATCAGCGTGAAACAACAATTGCATGGTCTAAATCAACAGGCAAACCTTTCTATAATGCTTTAGTTTGGCAAGATACAAGAACTCAAGATATTTGTGATGAAATAATTAATAATAATAAATTAAAATCAGAATTTAAAAAAACAGGCTTACCAATAGCTACATATTTTTCATTAAGCAAAATTATATGGTTAATGAAAAATGTATCTGACATTAAAAAGGCGTTAGAAAATAATGATGTAATATTCGGCACCGTAGATTCATGGTTGATATATAAACTTAATGGAACTTTACAAACCGATGTTACAAATGCAAGCCGGACTTTATTATTTGATTTAGAATCTTTGACATGGAATGAAAATATTTTAAATGAATATAATATTCCAAAAGATTCTTTACCTAATATAAAACCATCTTTAGGTAATTTTGGAAATTGTGAAAATATTCTAAAAAATGTACCAATTACTGCTGTACTTGGAGACCAACAAGCTTCATTATTTGGACAACAATGTTTTAGTAGAGGATCTGTAAAGAACACATATGGTACGGGTTGTTTTGCATTAACAAATACTGGAAATGATATTATTTATTCAAAAAATGGTCTACTTACGACTGTTGCATATAAATATGGTGATCAAAAAGCTAGTTACGCAATAGAGGGTTCTGTTGCTATAGCCGGTGCTGCTGTCCAATGGTTAAGAGATAATTTAAATTTAATTAATACAAGTGATGAAATAGAAAGTATAGCTTTACAAGAAAAAGATAATGGGGGAGTTTATTTCGTTCCTGCTTTTTCTGGATTATTTTCACCTCATTGGGATCCAACAGCACGTGGAGTTTTAGTAGGGTTATCAAGATATTCAAACAAAAAACACATTGCTAGAGCTGTACTAGAAAGTGTTGCATATCAAAGTTATGAGTTGTTAAATTCTATGGAGAAAGATATAGATCAAAACTTTACTGAAGTAAAAGTTGATGGAGGGATGGTTGTTAATAATTTACTTATGCAGTTCCAAGCAGATATTTTTGATAAAAATGTCATTTCTAAAGAATTACAAGAAATTACAGCTTATGGCGCAGGAATAGCATCCTATATTGTTATTAATGATATTAAAATTGAAGAGTTGGAAATAAACCAAAAAATATCGAAATCTTGGACACCCAATATTAATACAGAAAAAAGAAATAGCTATTTAGATAATTGGACTAAGGCAGTAGAGAAATCGAAAAATTGGATTTAATTAAAATAATAACATATGCGTATATAGCATTTTTTATATATGCTGGAATCAATCATTTTCGTTACCCTTCGTTTTACGACAATATTGTTCCTTCATACATTCCATTTCCAAATTTCACACATAAATTAGCAGGAATATTAGAAATAATAATTCCATTGTTCTTATTAACAAAATATAGATCTACTGCTGCATTATTTATGATAATTTTTATTGTTTTACTGTATTTAGGAAATTTACATGTATGGTTAAACAATCTTCCTTATGGTAAAAATTATTTTTCTAACTTTCAGCACACAATTAGATTATTTCTACAAATATTATTAATTTATTTAACATATATTATTTATAAATATGGTTGAAAAAAAATTTCCTCATGATTTTATATTTGGAACTGCCGTAGCTTCATATCAAGTTGAAGGAGGAATTTACAATAATGATTGGACTGATTGGGAAAATAATAAAAATTCTAAATGTGAAGAACCTTGTGGTGAAGCATGCAAACATTATGAACTTATAAATGAAGACATTGAATTAATCAAATCTTTAGGTATAAAAGCTTTTAGATTTTCTATTGAATGGAGCAGAGTTGAACCAGAAAGAAATAAATTTAATCAAGAAGCAATAAACCACTATGTTGAAAAAGCAAATAAGTTGATTGAAAATAATATTTTACCAATTGTTACTTTTCATCATTTTACTACTCCTAAATGGGTTTCAAATGAAGGATCTTGGGCAAATGATAATGTTGTAAATTACTTTAGTGATTATGTAAAAAAAATGATGGAATATTTGCCAAGTGAAATTAAATATTTTAATACAATCAATGAACCAGGAATATTTACATTTTTTGGTTATTTTTCAACAAATAAATTTCCACCAGGAATAGCAAACGAAGAAATATTTATAAATGCATCAAATAACGTTATAAATGCTCATATTAAAGCTAGAGAGATTATTAAAAATATTAATCCTGAGTCACAAATTGGTATGACACATGCGTTACAAGAATGGGAAGATAATGATAATAAACGTTTAAAGCAATATATAAAGTATCATTTAGAAGACAAATTTCTAGAAGCATCAAAAGATGATGATTTTATCGGACTTCAAACATACACAATTGTTCGTGTACCAAATAATATTCTTCTAACAATATTTACACCTTTTCTATTAGATATACCGTTAATAAGAAAACATTTCCTTCCTCGTTTATTACAAATATTTGCTGGTAGGAATGGAAAAATTGAAAAAAATACAAGAACAACAAAGATGGGTTATGAATACAGACCAGAAGCCGTTTTATATAATTTAAATAGATTAAATAAAATGTTTAATGGTAAAAATATTTTTATTACTGAAAACGGAATTGCGACTGATGATGATGAAGAAAGAATTGAATTTGTTACAGCTGTTTTAAAAGATGTTCACAACTACACAATTGATCATAAAAACCTTATTGGTTACTTATATTGGTCACTATTAGATAACTTTGAATGGGATTTAGGTTATCAAATGAATTTTGGCCTAGTTGAGGTTGATAAAAAAACGTATATAAGAACTCCTCATAAATCAGCATATTGGTTTGGAAATATCTCAAAAAGTAATATTTTAAATATAAAGATGTAGCTTATATTAAAATTTAGAAAGAATGATATAATTTCAGATATAACTTAACTAGGAGCAGCATGTCAGATAAAAAATATTTAGAAACACATGAATGGTATTCAATTAGTGAAAATATCATAACTATAGGTATATCAGACTTTGCTCAAAGTGAGTTGGGGGATATTGTATTTCTTACATTTCCTAATATAGGTGATGAATTCACAAAAGGTAACCCAATTGTAGAAATAGAAGCAACTAAAACAGTTGCTGAAGCTTATGCACCTATGGACTGTAAAATTACTGAGGTAAATAACCAATTAGATACTGAGCCAGAGATTGTTAATACAGATCCAACTGGTTCTGGTTGGCTTGTTAAAGCTGAAATAAAAAACATTGATGACACAGGTATGAGTTTTCAAGAATATGAATCATTTATTTCTTAATGGATGATTTACTTAAAACGCCTTTATTCGAATTCCATACTTTAAATAAATCAAAATTAATTAATTTTGCTGGATGGTCAATGCCTTTTTCTTATGAAGGAACTTTGAAAGAACATGATTTGGTTAGAAGTGAAGCAGGTTTTTTTGATGTTTCACACATGGGCAGAATACACATAGATATAAATGAAATAAATAAAGTAAATAATCTTATTTGCTCTGATCTAGTAAACCTAGAAACAAATAAAGCTCTTTATACAATCTTTACAAGTGAAATGGGCACTGCCTTAGATGATGTTATATTTTGGAAGTTTGATTCTAATTTAGTATTGATATGCAACGCTAGTAATAGAAATAAAATAACAGAACATCTCCAGAATAATGATATTTCATTTGAAGATGTTACTTTAGATACTTGTTTAATAGCTATTCAAGGTCCAAAAGTAATTGAACATTTTACTAATTTTATAGATATTCCTAATAAATTTTATTGCAACAAAAATGATAAATATATTTATGCAAGAACTGGTTATACAGGTGAAGATGGACTTGAGGTAATGTTTGATAATAAGTATTTAGAAGATTTTTTATCAATTTTAGAAAATAATAATATTAAACCATGCGGATTGGGAGCTAGAGACACCTTAAGATTAGAAGCTTCTTTACCATTATATGGTTTTGAACTAACTGACAATATTACTCCAGTTGAAGCAAATTTAAAATGGGTTATTACAAACAAAGATAAATACTTAGGAAAAGAAATAATAGATAATCAGATAAATACAGAAAATCATAAATTTCTAAAGAAATTTTTAATTGACTCAAAAAATATAGCAAGAACTGGTACGGAAGTAATTTCTGGTGATGTAAATGGAAAAGTTACATCAGGCAATTATTCACCAATACTTAAAAAATCTATAGGTTTTGCACTATTTGATAGCAAACCAAAAACAGATTTAATAGAGTTTGATATACGTGGTAACTTAGTAAAGGGAGAAATAATTAATAAAAGGTTTTTAAGTTAATGTATGTACCACATTCAGATGTAGATTTAAAAAAAATATTTAAAGAATTAAGTATTAAATCACTTGATGAATTATTCAGTCATATTCCAAAGGAATTAATATTGAATGATGGTTTAGATCTTCCTGATTCTATTTCAGAATTAGAAGCAATTGAATATTTTGAAGATATTTCAAATAAAAATAAAGCTAATCTTATATGTTTTGCTGGTGGTGGTCATTATGACGTATTTCTTCCACATACTGTAAAAACACTCACAATGAGACCTGAATTTATGACTTCGTATACACCTTACCAAGCTGAAATTTCTCAGGGAGTATTACAAGCCTTATTTGAATTTCAATCATTAGTTTGTGATTTAACTGAAATGGAATTAGCAAATGCATCTTTATATGATGGAGCAACGTCAATAGCAGAAGCAATTTCAGTTGCGATTAATAAAACAAAAAGAGATAATGTAGTAATTTCACAAGGTTTACATCCTAATAATAAGAAAGTAATCAATACTTTAATTGATAAAAATAAATTTAAATTAGATTATATTGAATTAGAAAACTATATATTCCCAGAAAGCTATACCTTCACAGATAATGATGCTGCTTTTGTAGTATCTTATCCACATTTCGAGGGCACTGCTCAAGACTTAACTTCCTTAGTTTCATCAGCAAAAGAAAAAGGTGTTGTAACTATATGTTATGTTGATCCTACATTATTAGGAATACTTAAAACACCTGGAAATATGGGTTTCGATATTGTTGTAGCAGAAGGACAATCTATAGGTACTCCATTATCATTCGGGGGGCCTACAGTAGGATGGTTTGCTACAAAAAAAGAATATGCACGATTAGTACCCGGAAGAATAATAGGTGAATCTAGAGATTCTAATAATAATAAAACGTACGTAATGACACTTAGAGCTAGGGAACAGGATATTAGAAGGGAAAAAGCATCATCTAATATTTGTACAAATCAAACTCTTAACGCAATTGGTTCTGCGATTCATCTATCTTGGTTAGGACCAGAAGGAATCTACACAATGGGTTATCAAGCTATGCAAAAAGCTAATTATATGAAAAATTTGTTAACAAAAAGCAATATTCAAGTATTAAACAAAGAAACATCGATAAGAGAGTTTTTAATTAATGTAGATAAAAATGTTGATGAAGTAATTGATCACATGGCAAATAATGGATATTTAGCTGGCATCAAATATTCTGATAATCAACTACTAATAGCTGTAACAGAAAAAAGAACAAAAAAAGAAATCGATAAGTATGTTGAATTGTTAAATGAGGTTCTCAATGTATAGTGGTGGAAACGCAAGCTCTTTACCTTTAGTTGGAGGTACCTCTGAACCAACTATTAAAGATTTATCTAAACCAGGTAGAAGGGCATTTAATTATCCAAAATTAGATGTTCCTGAAGAAAAGATAGAACACGATTGTATAAAAGTTGAAAAGGCTCCTTTACCTGAAGTATCCGAACATGATTTAGTAATGCATTTTTCAAGACTAGCACATAGAAATTTTGCTGTTGATTTAGGCTTTTACCCATTAGGTTCATGCACAATGAAATATAATCCTAGATTTGCTGATTGGGTAGCATCACTACCTGGCTTTTCTAATTTACACCCAGCAACACCTGGAAAATATTCACAAGGTTCCTTAGGAATCCTATATAAATTAGAAGAATATTTAAAAAATATAACAGGAATGGATAATGCTAGTTTTCAACCACCAGCTGGTGCTTCTGGTGAATTAACAGGATTGTTAATCATAAAGGAATATTTAAATAACAACAATAAGTCTAATAAAAAAAATATCATTGTTCCAGACTCAGCTCATGGTACTAATCCAGCTTCAGCAAAAATGGCAGGCTTTGATGTTGTTGAAGTTGCAACAGATATAAATGGTTTAGTCGATGTCGATGAATTAAAAAAACTAGTAGATGAAAATACTGCTGGATTAATGTTAACAAATCCTAATACTGGAGGTCTCTTTGAAGAAGATATATTAGAAATATCTAAAATTATTCATGATGTTGATGGATTACTTTATTATGATGGTGCAAATTTAAACGCAATAGTAGGAGTATCAAGACCTGGTGATATGGGATTCGATATAGTTCATTCAAATTTACATAAAACTTTTGCAACTCCTCACGGAGGAGGTGGACCTGGATCAGGACCTGTAGCTGTAAAAGAATTTCTTAGAGAGTATCTTCCTGGACCTATCGTTATCAAAGATAATGATAACTATGAATGGTATCAACCAAAATATTCTATTGGTAGGATGCATGGATACCATGGTAATTTTTTAGTTGCTTTAAGAGCATTAGCATACATGATGTTACTTGGTAAAGAGGGATTAGATTCATTAGGATCATACGCTGTATTGAATGCAAGATATCTTGCATCTAAAGTATCAAGCACAATTCCATTAGCATATGAAAAACCATGTATGCATGAATTTGTTGCAACTGTTAAAGAGTTAAAGAAAACAAATAAAATTAAAGCTTATGATGTTGGAAAAGCTTTACTAGATAGAGGATTTCATTCGCCTACAATATATTTTCCTTTAATTGTTGAGGAAGCTTTAATGTTTGAACCTACTGAGACCCAAACAGTTGATACTCTCGATGATCTTGCTGAAACATTATCAATAATTATTAATGAATTAATTAACTCAACTGAAAGTTTTGAAAATTACCCAAAAAACTTACCAGTTGGTAGACCAAATGAGTTAATACCAGCTAAACACTTAACAGTTAACTGGGGTGATTTTGAACTTCTTGAGATAACCGAATAAGATATATACATGCAATATTCTAAGATAGATATAGATCGAAGCGTTAACTCATTAAGAGTTAGTTCAAATGAATTTGTAAAAATAAAAAATTCTGAATTAATAAAAATGTTTGAAGAATGCATTCAAAATATAAAAGAAATTGCTTATTATTGGGCTACTACAGCGTCTGACAATAAAAGAGTTACTAATACTACTGCTGAAGGTGAGGAGTGGCTAGGTGGCCCCTTTGCTTCGGTTTTTGCTTTACAGTATTATATTGAAACACTTAAAGATATAAATAAACCTTTAGATAAGAAAAAATTTAATAAAACAAATAATTCATATAAAGTATTTCCAAACAAAAATATTGAAAAATTATTCTTCCCATTTATTTCTGCTGATTTGAGATTTAATAAAAGTTTAAAATATGACGAAATAGAAAAATATCGCGGTTTTTCAATGCGTTACAAACATGATCCTTCAGTCTCTTTAATTCTTGGTGCAGGTAATGTTTCTTGTATACCTCTTTTAGATGCTATTTATCATATGGTAACTAAACGTTCAACTATTCTTTTAAAATTGAATCCTGTTAATGACTATCTATTACCTGTTTACGAAAAGATATTCCAAAATTTTATTAAAAAAGGATATATGGTTGTTACTAAAGGTGACGTAGAGGTATCTAAGTATATGTGTTCACATAAAGGTATTGATCATATACATTTAACTGGTTCAGATGAAACTTATGAAAACATAGTATATGGTAGGAATTTAACTGAAGAAGAAAAGAAATTAAGTACGTTACCTAAAAAAAATTCAGTGAGTATTACAAGTGAACTAGGAAATGTTACACCTTTTATTATTCATCCTGGAAATTGGACTAATTCTCAAATTAAATTTCAAGCAAGAAAAATTGTAACTGCAAAATTAAATAATGGGGGATTCAATTGTATTTCTGCACAAATTGTAGTTCTTCCGAAAGGATGGAAGCATACTGAAAAATTAATGAAATATGTGAAATATTATATGAAAAAGATTGACGACAGATATTCTTATTATCCAAAAAGTATAGATTTGCTAAACAAATTAGAGAAAGACAAAAACTATTCTCGTGAGAATAGTTTAACATGTGCTACACCTCATCTAACTAGAGAAATTAAGGCATATAGTAATTACGAAACTAGTGAAGTATGGGGAACCTCAATTTATTTTAAACAGTTAGATTATGACACACCTGAATCATTTGCAAACAATGCAATTGAATATTGCAATAATGAATTATGGGGTAATCTAGGTGCTTCAGTTATTATTAAAAGTTATAAAAGAAAACACAACAAAGAAATTCTTGATAATTATGTTAATAATTTAAAGTATGGAACTATAGCAATTAACGAATGGTCAGCAATTGGATTTATAATTCCAACGCTTCCATGGGGTGGATATCCAGGTAATAAAGATAACGATATTCAAAGCGGACAAGATTATGTGCATAATTCTATATTTTTTGAATCCCCATTAAATGGTGTAGTTTATTCAAAATTTAGAATGTCATCAATTATTGATCCTTTATGGTTTGTAAGTAATAAAAAACAAAAAAAAGTCTTTAGACATTTGACTTATTACCAAATAGATAAATCAATTATTAACTTATTAAAATTATCATTTTCAGCACTAATATAAAATTATGAGAAAATATGTATCATGCTTTTTAGTTTTAATATTAATATCCTGTAATTCTTCTGATTCTGATACGGAAGCAGTTGTAACTACTGTAAGTGATAATACTTCAACAACAATTACTCAAGCTGATAATGATACTTCTAGCAAAGATACAACGACTACTACACTTGCTGCAAATGAAGAATATGTTTTTGATAAAGAAAAAATGTCACCATTTACAGGGCTTGAATTACCTCCAGAACTATGGTTAAAAAGACCAAGGAGAGTAATTGCTTTTAAAATTGACAATAACTTAAATGCTAGGCCACAATCAGGAATACAAGAAGCGGATGCAGTTTTTGAAGTATTAGTTGAAGGTGGAATGACAAGATTGTTAGCTTTCTTTTATGATAAGACAAGCACTTACTTAGGACCTATACGATCAGCAAGACCTACTGACCCAACATTAGTACGACCTTATGGAGGTGTATTGGTAGTTTCAGGTGCTACTGGTGGATTAATTACTGATATAAATTCTTTAGGAGTAAGAGTATTAGAAGAACAACCATCTCCAGTAATGTTTAGAATATCAGATAGAAAAGCACCGCATAATCTATATGCAGATACAGAGTTAGTAAGAGAAGATGTTGATTCAAAAGGATTTCCTTTTAACCCTCCTGCGGAGCCTATTTATAGATTTGGTACAAATCAAGATAACTGGTTAGAAGGCGCAAACAGATTAACTGTAAAATTTAGTGATACTACAACAATAATTTGGAAACTAGATGATAAACAATATTCAAGATTTATTATCGATAGTTATGCTCCTACTGAAGATGCAGTAGCACATAATTTTGTTACTAGAGATGGTTATAGTGACATATTGAAATCTGAAACGGTAGTTGTCATACAAGGACCACTTTATAACGATGAAGCCACAACGCTTCCTAGTGTTCTTACAGTCGGAGTTGGTCCGGCTTATATTTTTAATAATGGAAAATATATAACTGGTAATTGGAGAAGAACTGATATCTCAGAATCATTTGAACTTTATGATGATAATCAAAATCTTATTTATGTTCCACCTAGCTCACAATGGGTACATGTTTTACCTTTAAGTGGTGAAGTTACATGGAGTGATAGTTAAATAATTTAGCTTATTTATTAACAATATTTAAATAAATGCCTATATTTAAAGGGTGAAATTAAAGATAGAAATAATAAAATATTTAATTTTTTCTATCTTTATTATGTTTATCTCTTATTGTGGTGAGAATGTTGAATCTACAGCAACATCATCTACAGCAACATCAACTACAGCAACAACAACTACATCAACATCAACTACATCAACAACGACTACATCAACAACAACTACATCAACAACAACTACATCAACAACAATAGTTAATAACTATTCTGTTGATAATTTACAAGACGCTCAAGTAGTCTTAAAATCTTTATTTCTTTACCAAGGAAAAGTAGATGGTCTGAATGGATTAAATACAAGAAACGCAATTAAAGAATTTCAAAGACGTTCCGGTCTTGTAGTAGATGGCGTTTTAGGTCCAAATACTAAATCAGCACTTGAAAAAGGAGAAGATTCTTATGTAAATATAGGTGGTCAAGAAACTATAGATATATACAACTATGAATATTCAGAAGACATAAAAAATTCTCAACAAAAACTGATTGAATTAGGTATATATACAGGTGATGTAGATGGAATTAAGGGCTTACAAACTGAAAACGCAATTAAAGAATTTCAAAGACGTTCCGGTCTTGTAGTTGATGGAGTTTTAGGTCCAAATACTAAATCAGCACTTGAAAAAGGAGAAGCTTCTTATGTAACTATTAATAATAGTTCTGGAGAAAGTGAAAACAATAATGTTACAGCAGACATTCCAGAAGTTGAATCAAACACAACAACTTCTACAGTTGATTTAAGAAACTACAATCCAAATGCTACATGTGTTGATGGTTATGTTAATGATGAACTAATTTGGGTACCTGATCCATGTTTTTATCCGGTCTTTGTATATAGAGGAGAAAGCCTCGCTCAAGTAAATTCTCAAGCTGAGCTTGATGCTTATTTAAATCAAAATTGGACTCTTACTAAAGATAAGGTATACACTCCACTAGGTACTGTTCCAACTCAAAATTATATTGTTGGGATAAATTCTCCAGTTAATGGTTTAGTAATGAGTTCTAATGCCAATAATTCTATTGTCATAGGAATTAAAAACGATAACAATGTAAGAGCTAGACCTCAATCAGGACCTCAAGTTGCTGATGCAGTATTCGAAGTATTAGTTGAAGGAGGTATGACTAGATTTATTAATATTTTCTATCAAAGTGATGTTTCATACCATGGTCCTATAAGATCAGCTAGGCCAACGGATCCTACAGTATTGAGACCAGTTGGTGGTGTGTTGGTTGCTAGTGGTGCGACTGGTGGATTAATTCCTGAAATAAGAGACATGGGTGTTCCCGTTATTACGGATAGGAGACCTGAATATTTTAGAATTTCATCTCGTAATGCTCCACATAATTTATATGCTGACACTACAAAATTAAAATCATTGGCTATTTCAAAAGGATATAAAAAATATAACAATCCTCAACCTTTATTTCCATGGGGAGAGCCAAATATTTTGAATTGGCAAAACAATAATTATTTAACATTAACTTTTTCATCTCAAACCAAAACTACTTGGACATGGAATGGATCAAAATACATTAGAACATATTATGATGCTTATAAAAATTCTAATACTGACAATATTCATTATTGGATAGATCAATATAGTAATACTGGACAAATAAGCACTACTACAGTTATTGCATTATTTTGCGAACCATATATTCATCCATTACAGCTACCTTCAGTTAAAACAGTAGGAGAAGGTAGGGCAATCATTTTAAATGGTGGAAAAATGTTAGACGCTAAATGGAAAAGAGGTTCTAATAGCGATCCATTTCATATTGTTGATAGTAATGACAATATATTGTATATACCTAAAGGTAAAGTCTGGATTTCGTTAGTACCTAATACAAAAAATCCTTCTTTTGGTTAAATAACTTTACTTTTATAAATAAAAAATGGTATTCTAAGAGTGCGTTTCAATTAAGTGTGATACGCAGCCCTGTTGGGAAGCCCTCTAACGAGGGCTTCCATTTTTTTAAAGCTTTTCTGATAATATATCTAAAGTATTTCCCCAAACAATATCAGGTACATAGGCTATTAAATATTTACATCCTACTGATTCAAAACTTTCCATAGTCTCAAAAACTTCATCTTTTAAACCAACTAATGGTCGATCGTAGAAATAAGATTCTGGAATATTTGTATCAACTGATATTTTCTTGATTTTCTTTTCTAAATCAGATTTGTTTTCACCAATAATTACATTTGTATGAAGTGTCCTAATAATATCTTCATAATTTCTTTCTACGCTTTCACAATGTTTTTTTAAAATATTAGATTTATTTATAAATCCATCTATATCTACATCCCAATTTCCATAGTCACCATATTTAGCAAGTAATTTTAGTGTAACTTTTTCTCCACCACCACAAACCCATAAAGGAGGATAAGGTTTCTGTAGAGGTTTCGGTTCATTGATAGCATCTTTAATTTTATAATATTTTCCTTCAAAGTTACCTTTCTCTTTAGTAGACATTTCTATATAAATTTTAATTGCTTCTTCAAGCATCTTTAATCTAACACCGGCAGAAGGGTAATCATATCCATATGCTGTATATTCCTGATCATACCAACCAGCACCTATAGCAAATTCTAAACGACCATTAGACATTACATCTATGTTCGATGCTACTTTTGTTAAATATGAGGGATGTCTGTAAGAGTTACATGTACACATCTGACCTAATCTAATATTTTCAGTAGTTTGAGATAGAGCTGACATTAAGGTCCAACATTCATATGTAGGTTGAATACTTGGTGTTGGTACAGTATGAAAATGATCATAAACCCACAAAGATTCAAAGCTTAATTTTTCTATTTTTGTAGCAGAATTTAAAATTGTTTCCCATTCTGTAATTGGGTCCATATCGTTAAGATCTAATCTCCAACCTTGTGGGACAAATGCTCCTATCTTCATATAAAAATTATAGGATTTTTTTATTCTTTTTTTTAAGAATCAATATTAAATCAGATAAATCTTCTACATTTTTACGATTTTTTATATATACATAAATTAAAAATAATACAATTGATAAAAACATGATTGATGTGATAGAACTTACTAAGGTCACCAAAGACTTTTGTCTACATAAATCTCGATTCATGCTTAAATTTTGATTAGCTGAAAAGTCAATTCTGTTATTTAGCACATCAAATAATTTACCACACTCAACTCTATGTTCTCGAAGTTCATAAAGGGATACAGAGTTAAATTCAATGTAAACAATAGAGAATATATTTGTTATAGAGAATAGTATTAGTAATAATATTCCTATAATTGTGTATTTAGATTTAAACATAACCAATATAAACTTTAACAAATGGATGATTTAAATATTATTAATAAACAACTTACAAGAATAAGAGCTATGAATAAGTTTTATCACCAACAATTTCTTTTAGATGTTAGAATTTTTTTAATCTTGACGATATCTTTGTTTTATCTAACTTTTACCAATAATAAAGTATTTTTATTACTTCCTCCAGTTTGTTTATTTGGAGCTATATTGCTTGCTTTTCATTCTCACTATTTAATCTTTTCAAGATATTACAGCGAGTATTTAGAGAATAAAATTAATAACATATCAAATAAGAATGTATTAATAACTCACAAATTGGAAAATGACTACTTTTTTTCTATAAAAGATAAAAAGTTAGTAGTTGCAAATATAGGTAAAAAATTTACTTGGTTTAGTTTTGTTACCTTATTTATTACATTTATGGGTATTTTTGTTTATATTTATTCAATTAATCAAGTTATCCAATCAAATTTAAGTCAAAATTACTTATTATTTATGTTTCTAATTACTTTAATAACTTTAATTATTGGTATATGGTGGTTTTTATTAGGAAATGGTGAAAAAAGACTAGAGAAGATATTTAATGAATATAGATAAACATAAACTATCAAAAGAAATAATTAATAATAAATCTTTCATAGAAGGAACATTTGATCATCTTATGAATCATAAATTAATTAAATTAGAAGAAAATTATGTAGAAACACAAATTGAAATTAATGAAAGCCATCTACAACCTTTCGGTTTAGTGCATGGGGGAGTATATTGCGCGATGGCTGAATCAGCAATATCTTATGGAGCTTCTATAAATCAGACTGAATCTATATGGGCCGGTGTTAATAATAATACCGATTTTATAGCCAGTGCTACTGAAGGCTTATTAGAGCTTAAAGCTAAACCGATAAAACTTGGTAAACGATCTCAAATATGGGAAGCTGAAATTTATAACAATAATAAATTATGTGCTAAATCAACTGTACGCTTAACAACGATAGAAAGTAAATGAAAAAAATATTTTACATATTATTAATATTTATATTATCTTGTAGTAATCAAAATGATATAAGTGATCAAGCATTAGAATTAGAATCTGAAAATAAAGGAGAAATAATGAGTGATGAAAAAGTATATTCTACTGCACCTGATATGAATATTGATGTAAATAAAAAATACACAGCTACATTGGAAACAAATTTAGGGATAATCAAAATAGAATTTTATGTAAAAGACGCCCCTAATACAGTTAACAACTTTGTATCTTTATCAAATGATGGATATTATAACGGTGTAATTTTTCATCGAGTAATAAATGGATTTATGATTCAAGGTGGAGATCCTAGCGGCACAGGACATGGTGAATTTGGTAAATATCCTGGTTATGAATTTGAAGATGAACTAAATAATAAAATGCCATATGAAAAGGGTATTGTAGCTATGGCAAACAGAGGTCCCAATACAAATGGAAGTCAATTTTTTATTATGCACCAGGATTATCCTCTACCATATCAATATACAATTTTTGGTAAAGTTGTAGACGGACTAGATGTTGTTGATAAAATTGCTAACGTTCAAACTGGAGAAGCAGATAAACCTATTGAGGATGTTGTTATTGAAACTGTTATTATTACTGAGAGTTAAGTAACTTTATACATTTATTTGTTAAATGACCTCCTGATATTCCTTTAGTATTATTAGAAATAAAATTTTTTGTAAAAGCTTCCTTTGTTAAATTCTTAATATAATTTTCAGAATAATTAGTTAATTGAGATAATCTTTCTGATATATTATCTCCATAGTTGTTACTTTCTTTTTGGTAAATATAAGAATATGAAGCTAAAAGTTTATTTCTATCTTTTATTTTCCTTGATTTTAAATTCTTTAATAATATTTTATAGTCAATGTTGTTGTCATATTTATAATTAGTAAGCTTATTAAATTCTTTTAAATCTATTTTTTTATATGCTTCAATAGTTTTATACCCTCTTTTAATGAGTGTGTGTATGTTAATTTTTCTTAAATCAGATGAACTTAATAAAGTATTATTCTTATTTGCTAAATTAACCGAAATACATTGAATTTGATACCTATTAATTATTTTAAATTCCAATGTTATAAGATGGTTTTTTAATTCTGATTTGAACACAGTATAAATTAAATTATTTTTAAATTTTATATCTACATTTTTCTTCATCTAATAATTAAAACATTAAAAATCGACAAATTCTCTTAGAATAAAATTAGGTAATTATTCTTATTAATATAATATAAATGAGCTTAACAATAACACTTCCTGATAATACAACTAAAGAATTTGATAGTTATATTACCGGTCAAGATTTAGCTAAATCTATTGGAAAAAAGCTTGGAAAAGATGCAATTTGTATTGAAATTGATGGGGTTTTATCAGATTTAAATAAAATTATTGATAAAGATTCAAAATGTAAAATATTTACAGTAAACGATCAAACATCATTAGAAGTATTAAGACATTCTTCCGCACATATACTTGCTCAAGCTGTATTGAACCTTTATCCAGATACTCAATACGGAGTAGGCCCATCGATAGAAGATGGATTTTATTATGATTTTCTTTTCGATCAAAACATTACAGAAGATGACTTAATTGCTATAGAAGAAGAAATGAAAAAGATTATTGACCAAAAACAAGTGTTTATTAAAAGCACCATTAATTCAAAAGAAGCAAAAAAGCTTTTTAAAAAGCAAAAATTTAAAAATGAATTAATTGATACTGCAGATAAAAGTGAAGGAATAGATGAAGACGTTGTATCAATATATGAGAATAATAAATTTGTTGATTTATGTAGAGGTCCACATATACCTGATACAGGTTATTTAAAACACTTTAAGTTAACAAAAGTCTCCGGAGCATACTGGAGGGGTATAGAAACTAATCCTCAGTTACAAAGGATTTATGGTACTTCATGGTTTTCTAAAGATGATTTATTTAATTACTTAAATAGACAAAAAGAAGCAGAAAAAAGAGACCACAGAAGATTAGGTAAGGAATTAGATTTATTTACAACAGCGGATGAATTAGGAGCTGGACAGTTTTTGTGGAAGCCTAAAGGATCGTTACTTCGTAATGAAATTGAAAATTTTAGCAAAGAAGCTCACATTAAATATGGTTATGATTTTGTTAACACTCCACACATCGGACGAGCAACTTTATGGGAAACTTCAGGACATTTAGATCATTACAAAGAAGGTATGTATCCATCATTAAAAAATGAATTATCAGATGAAGAATATTACTTGAAACCAATGAATTGTCCGTTCCATATTTTAATCTATAAGAGCGATTTAAAATCATATAGAGATCTACCTAAAAGATATTTTGAACTTGGTTCTGTATATCGAATGGAAAAAACTGGTGTTTTACATGGCTTACTTCGTGCTCGAGGATTTACACAAGATGATGCACATATTTTTTGTACTTTTGAACAAATCAATGATGAGATATTAAATTTACTTACTTTTTCAGTAAGTTTATTGTCATCATTTGGATTTGATAATATTGAAGCAGATTTGTCAACAAGACCAAATAAATCCATAGGTAATGATAAAGATTGGAATGTAGCTACTGAAAGTTTAGAGAATGCTCTAAATCAACAAAATATATCATACAAAATAGCACAAGGTGAGGGAGCATTTTATGGACCTAAAATAGATTTACATGTAAAAGATGCTATTGGCAGAAGATGGCAATTAACTACAATACAAGTTGATTTTGCTCAACCAAATAATTTTTCATTAGAGTATGTCAATAAAGACAATAAAAAAGTTAAACCCGTAATGATACATCGTGCATTGTTAGGTTCTATAGAAAGATTTACAGGAATACTTATTGAACATTATGCTGGAAAATTACCAGGTTGGTTATCACCAACACAAATTAAAATATTAACGATTGGGGATGTTGACGAATATGTAACAAAAATATCATCTAAATTAAAAAAATATAGGTTTGAGGTAGATAACCGCAATATTAGATTAGGTGAAAAAATTCATGACTCAAAAAAACAAAACATACCAATCACTCTTATAATTGGCGAAAATGATAGTTTAAACAATACAATGGCTATTAATTTTCTAGATAGTAATAATCTTAAAGATATACAAGTTTCTGAAGGAATTAAATATATTAATAAAACTCTAAAAAAGCCAGTTTTTAAAATCTTATGAAAGATGGAATAAATATTGATTTAGATGCAGCTGAGGAGCAATTAGTTCCAGAGGACTTAAATTCATTAGCTGTTGGTAGTTATAAAATACCCAAAACTTCAATAAGAAATAGATATAAGTACATTTTTTTATCTTTAGCGCTAATTTCTATGATATTAAATATTAGTTTTACATGGATAAATTTTATTCCAGCATCAGTAATCTTACTTATTGTTAGTTTATTTATGTATTTATTAGATAATCGTATAAACATAAAACAAAAAGAAGTGATCGAACATGTATCTGAAAAAGTACCACATTCTATTGGTTACTATTCAATAGCTTTAACATTTGATTTTACTTTTAGTTTTAAATTATTAAATCCCGTATGGACTGTAATTATATATGACCATAATAATCCTCCAAAAAAAAGATCAATTATAGAATTCAATTCATATAGTAAGCAATTTATTTCTGAAATATTTACAGAAAATCTTATAAATGCTTGAAAAATATTTTAAAACCTTATCAGAAAAATTTGCTATCCCATTTATTAAAATATGTATTTTTTTAAAGATAAAACCAAATGTTTTATCTGTTATTGGGTTATTTACAATTATTCTTGGTTCATATTCATTTTTAACATCAAACTCACTTACGGGCTTGTTGTTGATATTTCTTGGCAGTGCAATTGATGGTTTAGATGGACCATTAGCGAGAACTCTAAATGCAGAATCAAAAAAAGGAGCACTCTTAGATTCTACGATTGACAGAATTGGAGAATTATTTATATGGGCTGTTGTTAGTATTAAATTTGTATCGAATGATATTGAGTTGTTTACTACTATTTCAATCGTCACAGCCTCTGGATTAATACCATATTTAAGAGCAAAAGGAGAATCATTAAACATTAATAATAAAGGTGGAATTACACAAAGACCCGAAAGAGTAATTTTTGCTGTTTTATATATGTATTATCAATTTTCATTTATCTATGTATATATTTTCTCAATGTTAACTTGGTTAACGGTATTACAAAGGTTTCTAAAAATATATAAAAGTAAATTATGAAAAAAATACAATTTTTAATTATTAAAAGTTTTCACAATATATTTAAATTTATTAACTTGAATATATTACTTACACTAAGTTATTTAATTGGTCCTATCTATTATGCAGTTTCATTCAAAAATAGTTTTAACTTGCATAGAAGAAAAAAAAGATTTAGTGAATACAGAAATATTAAATATAATCCTTTATCCGTAAAAATAAATTATGTTAAATATTGGTTAGAAACAATTTGGCTGACTAAAGAAAATTTCAATAAAAAGTTATCAAAAAAAATAGATATACAAAACATAGAATACATATCAAATATTAAAAATGATGGAATTATATTTGCTTTACCTCACATAGGAAACTGGGAAATGGCAATACCTGTTGGTAAAAGCATAGGTCTAGATTTATTAGCTGTAGCTGAACCTTTACAAAATGAGTATGTATTAAATTGGTTTACAAAATTAAGAGAAGAATTAGGTTGTGAAATTCTACTTGGAGGTAAAGGTCAAAATACTTTCGAATTATTAGTTAATAAATTAAATAATGGAAAGCATGTATGTTTATTATCAGAAAGATCATTAAACAAAAGTGGAATTGCTACAGAATTTTTTAATGATGTAGCTACTTTTCCAAAAGGACCTGTAGCTTTATCTTTAAAAACACAGTTACCTATTGTTCCAACTGCTTTTTTAAAGATAAATAAAAGATACACATTAATATTTGAAAAACCATTTTATGTACCTTTATTTGAAAATGAGGCAATAAGTATCCAACAAGGACTAAAAACATTATCTAAATCTTTTGAGAAATTAATCACTATAGATCCAAATCAATGGCATTCGATACAACCTGTATGGACAGATGAGTACTAAAATTTTATTTTTAACAGCGTATGATATGAATAAGAACGGTGGTGTTCAAAATCAAATTAATTTAATGAAGAATGCTTTAATTGATTTGGAATATGAAGTTAAAATATGTTCATCTAATTCAAATGACTTCAATATTGGTAAATCAATTAAATTACCTTTTAACTCATCAATAGCATCTGTCACACTATTTCCTGATAAAAAAATATTACAAAAAGCAATAGACTGGGCAGACATTATTCACATTCAGGAACCTTTTATACCTCTGTTCTTTTGGAGATACACATCTAACAAAAAAACTATTGTTACTCACCATGCTTCTTTAAATAAAATATATTTATTTATTCAAGAAATATTATTTTTGTTTACAAAACAAGATGTTATTTCAACATGTGTTAGCAAAAACTCACTCCTTAATGCTTACACTTTATCTAGCAAGGTTATTTTAATTCCAAATTCTATAAATATAAATACTCGTGCAAGCTTTAAAAATAACAATTCAATTGTTTTTGTCGGTAGAAATGAAATAAGAAAAAATTTAAAATTATTTGAAAAACTCTCTAATAACAAAATGCTTAATGGTCTTTATGAGTTTATTGCAATTACTAACAAAAAAGGTAAAAGTAAATTTATAAAATACTACATTAATCCTAATGATGAAGAAAAATTTAAAATATTAAATAATACATCATACTTCTTAGCATTAAATAAAAAGTCTGAAAGTTTTGGTCTGACTTTAATTGAAAGTGTTAATGAAGGCAATTTGTTAATAGCATCAAATCTTAGTTCATTTGAAGAAGTCATGGAAGATACTGCTGTATATTTCAAAAATAATAACTACAAATCATTAGAAAAGGCAGTTAATTACTGTTTAAACAATAACATGAAAACACAATGGCTTAAGCAATATAACCACATTAAAAAATACGATATACAAAACAATATTAAAAAATGGATTTCTATCTATACAAATAGTTAGTTATTATTAATTTTATGAAAATGGAATCAACATTTAAAATAAAAAAAGGATTAGCTGAGATGTTAAAAGGCGGCGTCATAATGGACGTCGTAAACGCTGAACAAGCAAAAATAGCTGAATCATCGGGTGCATCAGCTGTTATGGCTTTAGAAAGAATTCCTGCTGATATTAGAGCCGAGGGTGGTGTCTCTAGAATGTCTTCAATTAATACAATTCAAGAAGTTATGGAGTCTGTATCAATACCTGTTATGGCTAAAGCAAGAATTGGACATTTTGTCGAAGCACAAATCCTTGAAACTTTAGGAATAGATTTTATTGATGAAAGTGAAGTCCTTACACCAGCTGATGATAAAAATCATATCTATAAACATGATATTAAAACACCTTTTGTAAATGGTGCTACAAATATAGGAGAAGCTTGCAGAAGAATTGGAGAAGGTGCAGCAATGATAAGAACTAAAGGTGAAGCTGGTACAGGAAATATTATTGAAGCTGTAAGACACATGAGAAGCATACAGCAAGGAATCAACAATATAATATCCTGCGATAAAAATGAATTAATGAATTTATCTAAAGAATTTAAAGCACCTTTTGAAGTATTAGAAGAAATAAAGGATAAAGGAAAATTACCAGTTGTTAATTTTGCTGCTGGTGGCATAGCTACACCCGCAGACGCTGCATTAATGATGCAACTTGGTTGTGACGGTGTATTTGTAGGATCAGGAATTTTTAAAAGTGGAGACCCTAAACAAAGAGCTGAGGCAATCGTTATAGCTACAACAAATTATGATAATCCTGAAAAAATTATTGAAGTATCAAAAGATTTAGGCGAACCTATGGTTGGTATTAATATAGATGATTTAGAAGAATCAGAAAAGTTAGCTAAAAGAGGCTGGTAATGCCTACAGGTATTTTATCTTTACAAGGAGGATTCCTTGATCATGTAAAGTCTTTAACATTAATTAATAAAGAATATAAATTAATTAAACAAGTAGAAGATTTAAAAAATATTGACTCATTAATTCTACCGGGTGGTGAATCAACTTCTATGATCAAGATACAAGAATCAAATAAATTATTTAACCATATAAAGAAAATAATTAAAGATGGCATTCCTACATTAGGAACTTGCGCTGGATTAATTTTATTATCTAAAGAAGTTGTTGACGGTAATACATCATTAAATATTTTAGAAAGTGTTGTTGAAAGAAATGCATATGGAAGACAAAACCAATCATTTGAAGGTTTAGTTGAATTTAATAATAATAAAGAGTTATATTGCTTCATTAGAGCTCCTAAAATACTAAATATAAGCTCAAACGTAGAAAAAATATGCTTTATAGGTGATGAAATAGTAGGAATAAAGCAAGACAATGTAGTCGGTCTTACATTTCATCCGGAACTAACAAATGATGAATATTATTTAAAATGGCTTAAAAGTTTTCTAAAAGAAGGTATAAATGTCAGGTCATTCTAAATGGTCAACAATAAAACGAAAAAAAGGGGTAAATGATGCAAAAAGAGGTAAATTATTTGCAAAATTAATAAGGGGCATAGAAGTTGCTGGTAAAAATGGTGGACCAGATCCTGAAAATAACGCATCATTATATCAAGCTATTAATAAAGCTAAATCCAATTCAGTACCAAATGAAAATATTGAAAGAGCTTTAAAAAGACTAAGCGGACAGATAGATAGTGCAAATTATACTGAAATAATTTATGAAGGTTATGGTCCATTTGGCGTGGCAATTTTAGTGGAATGCATGACTGACAACAGAAACAGAACATCATCAGATATAAAATCAACTTTTAACAAATATGATGGCAACACGGGTGAACCAGGTAGTGTAAATTATTTATTTACTAGGAAAGCAATTTTTCAATTTGATAACGCTGACGATGAAATAATAAATTTGTCTATAGATAATGATTGTTTAGATATAGATATAAGTGATAATTTAATGTCAATTGAATTTGAGCCTAATAAATTTAAAGAAATTAATGAACTATTTCAATCATATGATTATAAAATTATAAATTCTGAGATAGCTTATATCTCTAGCAATTCAATAATGCTGGATGAAAAACAATTTATAACTATTACTAAATTAATTGATGCACTTGAAGACCTAGATGATGTTCAGAATGTTTATTCTAATTTTGATATAAGTGATAAAGTTCTAGATTCTTCTTTATGAAAATAATTATTGTTAGAATTATAAAATGGTAAATAAAGCAAAAAAACAGGGAACTACATACGAATCAAATATAGTTAATAGATTAAATAAAAATCAAGATTTTAAATCACAACGCTTTGCTGAAGGTGGGTCAAAAGATTTAGGTGACGTACAGTTGTATGTTAAAGAAGAAGAATATTTTATAGAAGCAAAATCTAGACAGAACTTAAATCTTCATCAATCATTAGAAAAAGCAATACAAAAATCTGGAAATATTAACACTGTGTTATTTTGGAAAAAATTAAAGAGAAAAGGTGCAAATAAAAGAAGAACAAATGATGGACTACCTGAAGTTGTTTCAATGTCATACGAACTATTTATTAAACTATTAAATAAGTAATTGTTAAAAATCAAAACAGAAGATTTAAACTATAAATTAAATAAATCTAATATCGCTCAAAATCCTTATAGAGCATCTAACAATTCAAAGTTATTAATTAGTGACACTAAAGAAATTATAAAATTTAAAGATATTAACAAAATAATAAATAAAAAATCAGTTTTTGTATTTAATAAATCTTCTGTTATTGATGTAAGAATATTAACTGAAAAACTAGACACTAAAGGAAAAATAGAAATATTCATTCTTAATAAAAAAAATGAAACAACTGCAGTCTGCTTAATAAAAATGAATTCTAAGAAGATTATTAAGAAAACATATAAAACTATAAACTTTAATTTTAAAATTATTGAAATAATCGATAATACATATATTGTTCAATTTAATAAATCTGTAAATCAAATAATAAAGAATTATGGAATAACGCCTTTACCTCCTTATATAGAAGATAAAAAATATAAATATAAATACTACAAAACAGATTTCAGTAGAGGAGGTTTTTCAACAGCTTCTCCTACAGCTGGATTACACTTTTCTAACAACTTAATAAAAAAAATATCTAAAAATAATAATATCATTAAGTATTTGAATCTAGATGTAGGTATTGGAACATTTAAACCAATTGATACAGAATATATAGACGATTTTGATATTCATTCAGAATTTTATAATATTAAAAAAAATGATTTTAAAGAAATAATTAATTTAAAAAATGAAGGATATGAAATTTATTCTGTCGGAACTACTGTTTTACGAACACTAGAAACTGTATATTTGAATAAAAAATATAATGGTAAAACTAACTTATATATAACGCCAGGATTTAAGTTCAATGTATGTGATTACTTGATTACTAACTTTCATGCTCCAAAAAGTACTTTATTATTAATTGTTTTAACTATATATGGAAATAAGTGGAAAGAACTGTACAAATATGCACAAGATAATAATATGAAATTTTTAAGTTTTGGTGATGCTGTATTATTTAAAATATAATGTCAATTATTAATACTGAAATATTAGCTATAGATAATAAAGCAAGAAATACTTTAATAACAGTAAATGATAAAGAGATAAACACACCAACTTTTATGCCTGTAGCAACTAGAGGTGTCATAAAATCGACACCTCATACTTATTTAAATAAAACGCAGGTCCTATTATCGAATACATACCATCTATATCTTCAACCTGGAATAGAACTTATACAGAAAATAGGGGGATTGCATAATTTTATTAATTGGGACGGTGTAATATTAACTGATTCTGGAGGATTTCAAGGCTGGTCTTTACCTACAAAAATAATTGATGATGGTATAAATTTTAAAAATATTTATGACGGTTCAAATTTTTTAATGACTCCTAAGTTATCTATTGAGACACAGAATATTTTAGGTAGTGATATAGCTATGATTTTTGATTGCTTAATAAATATTAACGACCCTAAAGAAAAACAAATAGAAGCAATAAACCTAACTAGAAAATGGGGAGATGAAACTATTAAAAATCATAAAAATAATAAACAAGCATTATTTGGAATTATCCAAGGAGGGTTACATAAAGATCTTAGAGAGCTATCAGCAAAATATATGATAGATCAAGAATATGATGGGTATGCAATTGGAGGATTAGCAATAGGTGAGTCAAGAGAAGAGCGTAAAGAAATAGTTAGTTACACTATTGATATATTACCTGAAAACAAACCTAGATATGTTATGGGTTTAGGAGATACTCACGGTTTGATAGATTTAATAGAAGAAGGTGTTGATTTATTTGATTGTGTGTGGCCATCAAGGCTAGCAAGACATGGAAAGCTTATTGATGGTAATGAATATATAAATATAAAAAATTCAAGATATAAAAACGATATTGATCCTATAAATAAAGATTGTCCTTGCTATACATGTACAAATTATTCAAAGGCATTTTTAAGACATCTAATTCAGAACGAACCAACATCTTCATGGTTATATTTAACTGTACATAATTTAATTCAAACAGAGATTATCCTTGATGAAGCAAGAGAAAGTATATTAAAATCGAATTTTAAGAGTTTTAAAGAAAAGTATAAAAATGAATGAATTTATAACATTGTTGCCTTTAATTAGCGTTTTCATAATTTTTTACGCTATTTTATACATACCTCAACGCAGAAGAAATAAGAAACACAAACAATTTATCTCAGAATTAAATATAGGAGACAATGTTGTTACAGATTCAGGAATTTATGGAAGAGTTACTTCTATTAAAGATAATAAAGTTACTCTAGTTCTAAAAAAGGGTGAAATTGAAATTAGTAAACAATATATACAACCTTTATCATGAAAACTTTATTTAAATTATTAATAATTCCTATAATTTCTTTTTCTTTATTTTATTTTTCATATTCTTCTGAATTAAAACCAAAACTAGGATTGGATTTACAAGGCGGGGTATCAGTAATACTTACAGCACCTCAAAACACTGAGGAAGAACTAATTGAACAAGCTGTAGAAATAATGAGAACAAGGATTGAAGCTTTTGGTGACGTTCAAGAACCAGAAATTTCTATTAGTGGAGAAAATTCAGTATTAGTTCAGTTACCTGGTGTTACTGATCAAAACAAAGCAATTGAAGCAGTAGGTACTACTGGTTTATTGACTTTTAGACCAGTTTTAGAATCTTCAATTAATACAGGTTATTCTCCTGCATTTGAATATATCGCTAATGATGAAGATCCTCAAAATCCAATAAAATTAGTAGCAGATGGCGCAGATGATTTAATGGGTCTTACAGAAAAAGATAATCCAAATACTGTTTCGTATCTTTTAGGTATCAATACTGGATATCCAATTATTTATGAACTCGGCCCTGCTGAATTAACAGGAAGTGACATATCAGATGCTATAGCTGTATTTCCTGATACAGAATGGCTTGTGTCGTTGGAATTTAAAGAAAATTCTGCTGATAAATTTACTGAATTAACTAAAGATTTAGCAAAAAATTTTGGTGAACAAAGAAAATTAGCAATAGTCTTAGATGGAGAAGTTGTATCAGCACCAGGTATAGCTTTAGATGTAGATCCAAATGTAGGAATCACGGGAGGAACAGCTGCTATATCAATGGGTAATGCTGATGGTGGAGAATCTGCAAATAATTTAGCTGTTATTTTAAGATACGGTGCTTTACCAGTTGCATTCGAAAGATCTTCGATACAAAAAGTTTCTGCTTCTTTAGGTGAAAACACACTTCAGCTTGGTTTACAAGCAGGAATAGTTGGATTACTTATAGTATCAACGTTATTAATTTTATATTATAGATTACTTGGTATTATTGCTGTATTCGGCCTGACATCATTTGGAATATTGTTTTATTCGGTGTTATCTTTATTAGGTAGTTATCAAGGATATACATTAACTCTTGCTGGTATTGCAGGCATTATAGTTTCGATTGGACTTGCAGCTGATTCATATATCGTTACATTCGAAAAATTTAAAGATGAATTGAAGATTGGTAGATCTTTTGAATTTGCAGCAAATAAAGCTGTCTTAGATGCTTGGAAAACAATTGTGACCGCTGATTTTGTATCTCTGTCTGCTGCTTTATTGTTATACATACTTGCAATTGGACCAATTAGAGGTTTTGCTCTTGCTTTAGGTATAGCAACTGTATTTGACCTAATATTTACTAGATTATATACAAGACAAGCTGTTCCGTTTATTTCAAATATTACTAATAACGTAAGATTCTGTTTTCCAATAAAAGGAAAGGATTTTGATAATGTTAGTTAAATTGTTTATAGGTGAAACAAAAATTAACTTTAATAAATTAGGAAAGAATTTATTTAAACTTTTCATAATTGAATTAATCGTATTTTTATTAGTAATTGTTTTAGCTTTAACGAATACTTTAAATGTAAATTTATCTGTTGATTTCACAGGAGGTACAACTTATCAATTTAATGCTGAATATACAGATAAAGATATATCTGAAGTGTTGAATAGTAAAATACTTGAAGTATCAAGATATCAAACATTTGAAGAAACAAATACATTAATATTTAGAGCATCTGAAGATACAGCAGAAAAAGAAGCAGAATTTTTAAATTATTTATCTTCTAAATTTAATATACAAGATAATGAAATTGAATTTCAAAGGGTTGGTCCTACATTTGGAAAAGAAATAACTTCAAAAGGTTTACGTGCTTTATTTATCTTTCTCTCTCTAATTGTATTGCTTATTTCATTTAGGTATGAATTTAAATTTTCACTTGTTGCTTTGATTGCACTTTTACATGATTTACTACTTTGTTTTAGTATTTACTTAGTATTAAATTTAGAAATAACACCTTCCACAATAATTGCTTTACTAACTATTCTTGGATATTCACTATACGATACAGTTATATTATTTGATAAATTAAATGAATCTAAAAAAGCAAATAAATTAAATAATCTGAATATAGATACTTTAAACAAGACTTTTAATGAAGTATTAATGCGTAGTATAAATACATCAATCACTTCCGTTATACCAATTGCTTCAATACTATTCTTAGGTAATTATTTAGGTCTAGCTGGATCTTTAACTGATTTTGCTTTACCTTTATTTATTGGCATTATTTCAGGTACTTATAGTTCAATATTCGTAACAGTACCATTTTTAACAAAAATTATTAAAAGTTAATATTTTTACTACCATTAAAACATGGAAGCAACATTAGATTCAGATGTAAAAAAACTTTATGAGGATTTATTAGGTAGATATAAGAATATAGATAAAGAATCTTTAATAAAAGCATTTGAAATTGCAAATAAAGGTCATAAAAAACAAAAAAGATATTCAGGTGAGCCTTATATAACACATCCATTAAGTGTAGCAATTTACCTATCAGACTTGAGTATGGATATTGAGACTATTACATCAGCTATTTTACATGATTTAATTGAGGATACCGAAATTACTTATGACGATTTAAAGAAAGAATTTGGTTCTACAGTTGCAGATATTGTTGACGGAGTAACAAAATTAGACAAAATAAACTATAACTCTAAAGAAGAAGCTAAAGCAGACGGAATAAGGAAAATGGTTGTAGCTATGTCTAAAGATATAAGAGTATTAATTCTTAAATTAGCTGACAGACTTCATAATATTCAAACGATAGATTATTTAGATGACTGGAAAAAAGAAAGAATAGCAGAAGAAACATTATATGTATATGCTCCTTTAGCTCATCGCTTAGGCTTACAAAACATTAAACACGTTCTAGAAGATATTTCATTTGAAATATTATTTAATAAACAAAATGAAGAAATTAATAACTTAATAAAAAAATCTAACCCTGATAGAGAGAAAAATATTAATTATGCAATAGACGTTATTAAAAATTTATTATCTGATAATTCAATATCTGCTGATGTATCTGGTAGACCTAAACATAACTATTCAATTTATAAAAAAATTATAAATAACGGGCTTTCGTTTAATGAGATTAATGATTTAGTAGGTATAAGAATTCTTACTGACGACGTTAAAAATTGCTATACAATACTTGGATTAATCCATGCAAACTTTCAACCAGTATTAGGGAGATTTAAAGATTTTATATCTATGCCAAAATTCAATTTATATCAAAGTCTTCACACAACTGTATTAACTAAAGATGGCCAAAGAATGGAGATTCAGATAAGAACACATGATATGCATTATAGAGCAGAATACGGTGTTGCTGCTCATTGGAAATACAAAGAAAGTCCTATTAACGACTTACAACAATGGACTGAGGATTTAAATAGCATCTCTGATGAATATCCTGAACCAAATGAATTTTTATCTCATATGAAACTTGATTTGTATGATGAAGAAGTATTTTGTTTAACACCAAATGGTGATGTTATCACATTACCCAATGGTGCAACACCTGTAGATTTTGCTTTCGCTGTTCATACACAAGTAGGTGAAAAATTAATAGGAGCAAAAATAAACAATAAGTTAGTCAGTTTAGGTACTTCATTAAAAACAGGAGATACAGTTGAGATTTTAACAACAAAAGATAATGAAAAAGGACCGAGTAGAGATTGGTTAAACTTTGTTAAAACATCTAGAGCTAGATCAAAAATTAAAAGTTGGCATCAAAAACAAATGAAAGATGAAGATCTTCAAAAAGGTAAACAAATATTAAATTCTTGGTTAGATGATAATCAAGAGGTATTAAATAATTCGAATAAAGAAGATATTCTCAAAGAACTTATGAACTTCTATAAATATAGAAATGTTGAAACTCTTTACTTAAATCTTGGACATGGAAATATTAAAATCGATAATGTTGGTACTAGAATTAGAAAGTTCGTTTTCCCTGAAGAGATAACAGATGATGAAGATATTTTTACACCAGATCAACCTCAAAGTTCAAATAATCAACAAGTAATCGTCGAAGGATACGATGATATAAAAGTAAGAATGGCAAAGTGTTGTGTTCCTGTTCCTGGTGATGACATAATAGGTTTTGTTACAATTAACCAGGGTATTTCTATTCATAGATCCGATTGTCTAAACGTAAATATTGATAATTCAAAAGGAGAAAGAATTGTTGATGTAAGTTGGGGTTTTGATACGCATAGTGGTTCTATTGTTTGGCTTGAAATTGAAGCTATTGATAGACCTTATTTATTAAGAGATGCAACTATTGCTATCTCTGATAATGGAGGAAATATACTTGTAGCAAAATCTATAACTAATAGTAAAAGAATAGTTTCTCTATTATTTCAAATTGAATTAAGTGATAATGCTCAATTAGATACAATTATTTCTGATGCAAAAGATATTGAAAATGTATTTGAAGTTAATAAAGTTCATCCCGGAAAAGATAATTAATATATGAGTACAATCAAAAAATTTACTAGTTTTACTACTTCAAATTGTTATGTTGTAGTACCTAATGATAAAGAAGATGTTTGTTTTGTAGTTGACCTCCCGCCTGATGTTGAACCTGCTTTAGAATATATAAAGTCAAATAATTTATCAGTTGGTGGATATTTACTTACACACGGTCATTACGATCACGCGTTAGGAGTTCCTAAAGTTGATGGAAATATTTACATAAATATGGAAGATGAATTTTTAGCAAGAAATCCACAAGAACAATTAAGTCAATTTACAAATAGTGAATTACTTATAGAGGAATACAAAGGACCCTTGTGTGATATCGATACATTTAATAACAATATTGTAAAAGTTCATAGAAATCCTGGCCACACAAAAGGTAGTGTTTCCTATGAGTTTAAAGATTTAGGTGTTGTATTTACTGGAGATTTTGTATTCGCAGAAGGTATCGGAAGAACTGATTTATTTAGTGGAAGTAATATCGAAATGAAAGATTCAATTAATAGAGTATTCTTATCATTCGATAAAAAAATGGATGTACTTCCTGGTCATGGTGATAGTGACACTGTGTCTAATATTCTTAACTATAATGACTATTTAAAGGAATTTATAGATGATTGATGGTGTTAGAGGAACTAGAGCTATTGAAGGTGATAAAGCTAATAAATATCTTGAAATTATAAATACTTTTCATAGCGTTGCTAAAAATTATGATTTCAATTATATAAAATTACCAACAATTGAAAAAGAAGAGCTTTATACAAGATCTGTTGGTGAAGATACTGATATAGTAACTAAACAAATGTATTCATTTTCCGATAAAAAAGGAAGAAATATAGTCTTACGTCCAGAAGGTACTGCAGGAGTAGTTAGACACTATATCGATAAGAAATATTCAACAATTAAAAATTATTATTATTCTGATCAAATGTTTCGCTATGAAAGACCTCAAAAAGGAAGATATAGAGAATTCCATCAAGTTGGTGCAGAATCATTAGGATACGATAAAAATTCAATAAAAGAAATATTTTCTATAGTACAACTAAGTAATGATTTTTTAGAAACTTGTGTTCCTTCTAATACAAAGTTCACATTTGAAGTAAATTCAATAGGCAGCAGTAAAGATAGAAAACTGTATAACAAAGAACTTTTACTATATTTAAAAAAGCATAAAGATGAACTTTCTGATGATTCAAAATTAAGGCTAGATAAAAATCCATTAAGAATACTAGATTCTAAGGATGAAAATGATATTGAAGTAATAAAAGATGGGCCTAAATTATCCAAATACAGATCAAAAGAATCTAATAAAGAATATGAAGAACTCTTAAACATGCTTTCGGAAACAAAAATATCATTTAACGAAAATGAAAATTTAGTTAGAGGACTAGATTACTATAACGATTTTACATTTGAAATTGTCCCAAATAATAGTCAAGGAAGTCAAGATGCTTTAGGTGGCGGTGGTCAGTATGATAAACTTTCTAATCTTTTAGGATTTAAAGATATTACCGGTGTTGGAGTCGCTTTCGGTGTTGATAGAATTATGGAATTAAATTAGCAATGAATATAGAAGATATTAGAAATTTAAAAAAGAATGAAGATGTAATAGATTTAAGAGGCTGGGTAGACACAATTAGACATCACGGTGGATTACTATTTTTTGAACTTAGAGACTATGATTCAAAAGTACAGATAGTAACTGACAGTCCAAAAGAATTTGATAATATAAAAAATGAATTCTATATATCTATTTCTGGAAAATTGGTAAAACGTCAAAAAGAAAACATTAACTCTGAAGAAATCTATGGAGATATTGAAATCGAACTTAATTCTTTAGATGTAATCTCTGAAAGTAAAGTGTTACCTTTTCAAATTGAAGATGATATAGCTGTAGATGAACAAATAAGATTAAAACATCGTTATTTAGACATTAGAAGAAAAGAAATAAAGAATAATATAAATGCAAGATCTAATACCTTTAAAAGCATTAGAGAAGTTATGAATAAGCTTAAAATTGATGAAATTGATACCCCAACTTTAATAAAATCAACACCTGAAGGAGCTAAAGATTTTATAGTACCTTCTCGTAAATCGCCTGGTAAATTTTATGCTTTACCACAATCTCCTCAAATGTATAAACAGTTATTTATGTTGTCTGGATTGAAAAACTATTATCAAATTGCTAAATGTTATCGTGATGAAGATTCTAGAAAGGATAGACAGCCAGAATTCACACAGTTAGATATTGAGATATCTAATGGTGATCCTTTAATTGTTCAAAATATAATTGAAAAAACTTTAAAGCATGTATTAAAGAATGTTTATGCTATCGAAGTTAAAACTCCGTTTAATAGGCTTAAATATCATGATTCAATAAACCTTTATGGCACTGATAAACCAGATTTAAGAATTAGTAATACTATACAGGACTTTACTGAAATATTTATTAATACAGAAATATCATTTATTAAAGAAACAATATCAAACAAAGGTACTGTCCGTGGATTTATCATAAATGAATTATTTACAAGATCTAAAATTGACAGTCTAGATGAAATGCTTAAAGAAGAAGGTAGCCAGGGACTAGGTTGGTTTAAAGTTGAAAATAATGATATATCAGGACCTTTAACAAAAATACTTAACGATGATGAAATTACTGAAATTTCTAAAAATGATAATTGCACAATTCTTTTCCAAGCTGGTAAAACTAATGAAACTGCTCATTATCTTGATATATTAAGAAGAGAAATATACGAAATCGAGAATCATAATAAATATGAATTTGTTTGGATAGATGATTTTCCATATTTTGAATATGATGAAGGAAAACTTCAACCTTCACATCATCCATTTACGTCACCTAAAGATGTAAACAAATTTATTAAAAATCCTGAAAAAGCTACGGCATTACATTACGATCTTGTACTAAATGGTGTAGAACTAGGATCTGGATCACAAAGAATAAATAATCCCAAACTACAACACGATGTTTTATCAAAATGGGGTTTATCAGATCATGAAATTAATGAAAGATTTGGTTGGTTTATCGAAGCTTTATCATACGGCTCTCCACAACATGCAGGTTTTGCTGTAGGTATAGATAGACTTATTGCAGAAATGTTAAATGCTGAATCAATAAGAGATGTAATTCCTTTTCCTAAAACACAATCAGGAATGGACCCACTAACAGATGCTCCATCCAGCTTAACTCATGAAGAGCTAATGGAATACAGCCTATATATTGATGGAGAAAATGATGAATAGTGAAGAATTAAGAAATAAATTTTTAAAATATTTTGAAAATAATGATCATAATATATTAAATTCTTCATCTTTAATACCACATGATGATACATTACTATTCACTGCTGCAGGGATGGTTCCGCTTAAGGATTACTTTATGGGCGCAAATAAACCGCCACATATGAACTTAACTTCATCTCAAAAATGTGTAAGAACTGTAGATATAGATATAGTAGGAGAAACTGATAGACATCTTACATTTTTTGAAATGTTAGGCAATTTTAGTATTAATAATTATTTCAAAGAAGAAGCGATAAAACTAGCATATAATTTCATAACTAAGGAACTTGAAGTTGATAAAAAAGATTTATGGTTCACAGTTTATAAAGACGATAATGAATCTTATAAAATATGGAAAGATGTCATTGGAGTACCGGAAGAAAGAATTCAAAAAGGCGATAAAGATAATTTTTGGCATATGAATATACCAGGACCTTGTGGACCTTGCTCTGAAATATTTATTGATAGAGGTTCAAAATATGGTGAAGATGGTGGTCCTATAGGTGGTGGGGAAGATAGATTTATAGAAATCTGGAATTTGGTATTTATGGAATCTGTACAAGATAAGCCCTATGAAGTTGTCGGAGATTTACCTGCTAAAAATATAGATACAGGAATGGGTCTCGAACGAATGGCTATGATTCTTCAAGAAAAAGATTCTCCATTTGAGATTGATACATTTTCTTCAATGTATGAGGAATTGAAAAAATATATTGTTAACAAAGATAAAAAATATGAAAGAATTGTATTAGATCATGTTAAAACTTCTACTTTTATGTTATCTGATGGTGTTGTTCCAACTAATGAGGGCAGAGGTTACGTTTTAAGAAGAATTATCAGAAGAGCTGTGAGGGCTATATATAGATTAACTGGTGAACTAACATCTTTAGAATTTTTAATTTCAGTAGTTATAGAAGACTATAAAAATACATATAAAGATTTAGAAAAAAATGAGTCTAAGATAATAAATCTATTTAAAAAAGAAGAGGAATTGTTTCAAAATACATTAGTTAAGGGAAATCAAGAAATAATTTCCATTCTTGAAAATAAAAAAACATTAGATGAAAACGATGCATTCTACTTATTTGAAACATTCGGTTTTCCTTTTGAACTTACTCAAGAAACAGCATTAGAAAATGGACATGATATTGATGTAGAGAAATTCAATAAATTATTTGAAAAACACAGAATTAAATCAAATAGCGGCAAAAAAAATGTTTCAAGTAATAAAATTAAAGGTGTGGAAAAGAATAAATTTGTAGGGTACGAAGATATAAGTATTGAATCAGAAGTATTCCATATAGAAAAATCTGGATCAAATAATATAATTTTTACTAAAGAAAATCCTTTTTACTATGAAGCTGGTGGTCAAATATCTGATAAAGGATATATAGAAATAAACGATAAAACGATAAACGTTGAAGAAGTCGTTGAGAGTGACAACGGTTCAATTGGATTACTTGTAAACTCTGCTGAAATAAAGACTGGAGATTATATTTCCTTAAATGTAGATTCTGAATTTAGAAGTGCTGTTTCTAAAAGTCATACAGCTGCACACATTGTGCATTCTTCATTAAGGAATATATTAGGTGAGCATGTTGCTCAAGCTGGTTCACACGTTGCTCCTGGTAAATTTAGATTTGATTTTAGTCATACAGAAAAAGTTAATAACGAAGAACTTGATGAGATATTTCAAATGAGCAATAACAACATCTACAAAGACTTAATTGTAAAGACAGATGTTATGAATATTGAAAAAGCCAAAGAGGAAGGAGCATTAGCTTTTTTTGGAGATAAATACGAGGACGATGTACGTGTTGTTAATATAGGAAATTTTTCTAAAGAGCTTTGTGGTGGAACACATGTTCATAATTCAAATGAAGTTGGATTAATTGTTTTAATAAATGAATCTTCTATAGGGTCTAACTTAAGAAGAGTTGAGATGTTATCTGGCTATCAAGCTTATAACTTTATTAACAATGCATATAGATCATACAAATCTGTAAGTGATTTACTTCAAACAAATATAGACCAAGTACCAGTAAAACTTAAATCATTCATTGAAAGCTATGAAAATATGAAAGATAAAATCGATGCATATAATAAGGAAGTCAGTGATCAAGAACTTAAAAGAATAGTTAACGAAACAATAAAAATTAATGATCTAAATGCTTACATAGGTAATGTAAATATAAATAATTCTAATGATGCAAAAGACATTGCAATAAAAGCAATAAATGAACATAATCTGGATTTGGTGTTCTTAATAGGTTTAATAGAAAGTAAAACAGTACTTGTTGGTTCTAGAAATAACAAAAGTTTAAGTAACTTAGATATATCAGAGTTAGTTGGTAAAGCTTCAAAATTATATGGTGGAGGAGCGTCTAAAGATAAAGAATTATCTATAGGTGGAGGCCCTTCTGAATATGATGATAATGAATGTATCCAATATATAAAACAAGAATTACAAAATAATATATAAATTGAATAATTTACTAGGTATTGATTATGGAGAAAGATATATAGGAATAGCTATAAAACATAAAGAAGTCAATATACCTTATGGACATAAAATAATAGATACAAAAAACAACGATGTAAATAAAGAATTAGAAGTAATAATCAAAAATAAAAAAATAAATAAAATTGTTATTGGATATCCGATAGGTTTGAATACAAACAAAACTCGTATGAGCAATACTGTTGATGAATTTATAGAAAATATATTACAAAAATACAATATACCTATTGAAAAAATTGATGAGAGAATGACATCAAAATTAATTAATAGTAACAAAAATAATAGAGTTGATGATTTATCAGCTGTACAAATATTAGAAACATATATAAAAAATGATTAATAATTATTTAAAGTACAGAAGTTTAATTTTTGTAATATTTACGTTCCTTATTGTTTTTATTACATTCAATTCTATAGATAATTTAGCTGATTCAATTGAGAAATCAGCTGATATTGTATCAAATGAAAATCAAGTTGAAAGTAAATTACAGTTTGTTTCTATTCCTCAAGGTTCATCAGCATCAGAAATCTCAAATATTCTAGATAACGAGGGCATAATAAGTTCATCATTAGCTTTTGAAATATATCTAAGAAATGAAAATTTATCTGATAAATTACGAGCTGGTGATTATGAAATATACACTGGCTTAGAATTTGAGGAAATAACAAGTATTCTTCTTAAAGGGCCGCCTTTGAAAACTTATACTATTACTATCCCTGAAGGTCTTTGGATAAATGAAACTCTAGAATCCATTTCATCACAAACAGGTTACGAAGTAGATTCTTTAATTAATTCACTACTATCTGGAAATATAAATAGTAAATATTTATATTTAAACGATCCATCAAAGCTACAAAACTGGGAGGGGTTACTTTTTCCAAATACATACCAAATTGACATAAATTCTACTGGAGATGAAGTATTACAAATATTAGCAAATCAATTAGAAATTGTTATTGATAATATTTTTGAAAATTCTGAAATGCCTTACTGGGTAAATAATTACAATGATTTATTAACTATTGCTAGTCTTGTAGAAGCAGAATCGAAAATTGATGAAGATAGACCATTAGTAGCTTCTGTAATTAAAAACAGACTGTATGACGAAATGCTGTTACAAATTGATGCAACTGTACTTTATGCCCTTCAAAAGAGAAAATCGCAAGTATTGTTAGTAGATTTACAAATTGATTCAAAATATAACACATATAAGTATTCCGGCCTTCCACCAACCCCAATTTCTGGATTTGGTGAAAGATCAATTCAAGCGGTTATTGACGCACCTGAAAGTGATTTCATATATTACTTATTAACTGATAAGAACGGAAAAATGTCATTTACTAACGATTATACAGATTTTATAAACATGAAAAATAAAGCAAAAGAAGAAGGTGTAATACCATAATGATTTCAACAAATGATATGAGACCTGGGCAAAGCATATTGGTTAATGATGAGTTATATTTAATTTTAGAATATCAGCATGTTAAACCTGGAAAAGGTAAGGCTTTTGTCAAAACTAAGATTAAGAATTTAATAAATGGATCTGTAGTAGAAAAAACCTTCCGTGCAGATGAACAAATCGAACAAGCGTATATAGAAAAACATAAATACCAATATCTTTATAAAGATGGTTCTGACTATGTTTTTATGAGTAATGAATCTTACGAGCAAATAAATATAGATGCTGACTTAATTGATGATAAGTATCTACTAATGAAAGCTAATCAAGAAGTAACGATACAAATATATAATAATAAAGCAATTGATGTTTCACTTCCTACATCTGTTGAACTTTTAGTAACTAAAGCAGAAGAAGCAGTAAAGGGTGATTCTGTTAATTCATCAAATAAATATGTAGAGTGTGAAACAGGATTGAGAATCTTAGTACCTATGTTTATAGAAATTGATGAAATAATTAAAATTGACACTAAAAACAAAGAATATATAACTAGAGTGAAATGAAAGATTTTAGATTTGTAAGTTTTGAAATTATGTTTAATAATAAAAACATTGAAGACGAAGTTTCATTTATTAATCTAAGCAAGAATCAAACACTTAGAACCAAACAACTTATACAAAACACTAAAGAAAATTTAGAGAGAATTGAAAATTCTATCAGAACATATTCAGAAAATTGGACTTATGAAAGAATTGGTAAAGTTGAAATAACAACACTTACACTAGGGATATCTGAGCTATTAATGGAATTGACACCTAAAAAAGTAATCATATCTGAATGGGTTAAAATCACAGACATACATTCATCAAATAAAGGAGCAAAGTTTGTAAATGGAATACTAGATAGGATAAGTAATGAAATATGATAAATTAAAATTAAAAGTCAATCAAGTAAAATCAAAAAGACAAGCTTTATTAAAATCTTTTACAACAGAAAAATTGAAATTAAAAGAAATACTTTTAGATAATATTGATAACAATGAAGTTAACTCAATTAGGGTTCATAAATTTTTAACTAGTAGTGGAGAATTGGGCAAAGTTAATACAGCAAGATTTCTTGAATCAATAGATTTAGATGAAAATACTAAAATTTCAGATTTGAACATCAAACATATAGATTCAATAATAAACTTTATAGAACAATGATTATTATATTTTCTGGACCGTCCGGTGTTGGTAAATCAACAATTATAAATGAATTGCTTAATCATATAAGTTTGTACTTCTCCATATCTCACACAACTAGAGAAAAGAGGAACAATGAAGTAGATGGTAAAGATTACTTTTTTATCAGTCTCCACGAATTCAATAAACTAATAGAAGAAAATTATTTTGTTGAATACGAAAAGTATGGAACAGACTATTACGGAACTAGTAAAGAACAACTAGTAAATAATTATAAAATTACAGTATTGGATCTAGAAGTAAACGGTGCTAGTAAATTATTATCTGAAAACAAAGATTTTGTAGGAATTTTTATTGATATTGATGATAATGAACTAATTAAAAGATTAAAAGATAGGGGTCACGATAATAAATTTATTGAAAAAAGAATGGAATTAGCTGCTGCACAGAGAAGTAAAATTAATGATTTTGATTATGTCGTAAATAATAAAGATATAAATACTACTATTAGTAACATACTTAATATAATATATAATTTAGAGGTATCATGATTAAACCACCAATTGAAGAATTATTAGAAAAAACACCTGGAAGATTTGCTTTAGTTATTACTTCTGCCCGAAGAGCTAAAGATATTAATTCTTATTTCAATCAACTTGGTGAAGGTATAGGAGCATATACACCACCACAAGTTCAAAGTTTGAGTAGAAAACCACTAACTGTTTCATTTGAGGAAATTGCGGCAGGTAAAGTAGAGGTTTCTGAAAAAGAATAATCTAAGATGTCAAAAAATATTCTACTTGGTGTTACTGGTAGTATTGCAGCATCGAAAACTGAGATACTTTATAAAAAATTAATAGACAAACATAACGTTAAAGTATTTAGTACGTCAGAAGGAATGAAATACTTAAGTAAAGAATTTATAAATGAAGTAGAAGTTTTTTCATCCTGGGAGCAATTCGAAGGTTCGCCACATATAGACTATGCCCGATGGGCGGATTTAATTGTTATTTATCCTGCTACAGCAAATTTTCTAGCAAAATTAAATTCTGGTATAGCCGATGATTTATTGTTATCTACAGTATTGATGCATAAAAAACCAATTTATATTGCCCCAGCTATGCATGAAGAAATGTTTGAACATAGAAACACACAAAAAAATGTCAGTCAATTATCTAATTATCATATTCTATGTGGACCTAGATTTGGAAAACTTGATATTGGTGATGTAGGAACAGGTAGATTAATAGAGCCAGAAGAGTTATTAAAATGTCTAACTAAAAGTAAAGAAACTATAGTTGTAACATCTGGTCCTACATATGAACTAATAGATCCAGTTAGAGTAATTACAAACTTATCTTCAGGTAAACAAGGAAGAGCCATAGCGTTCGAATTACTTGCTAGGGGATATAATGTGATATATTTACATTCTGACAAAATACCTGGCATACCACACGCATATAACAAAACATTCTCTTCATCCAATAGCTTAAAAATATTATTAGAAGAACATTGCAAAAAAGCCCAATATCTATATATGGTTGCAGCTGTTTCAGATTTTATACCTAATTTTAATAGCTCAAAACTAGATAGATCTCTAGGTGGAATTACATTAAATCTGTCACCCAATGAGGATATTATTAAAAACATAAAAGCTAAATTTGATGAATTGAAAGTTGTAGGTTTTTCAGCACAAATGAATGACGAATTAAATTATAAAAAATTGAATGATAAGAATTGTGATTTTTTAGTTATCAATAATATTAGTGATAATTATTTCGGATCAGATAAAAATAAAGTTACGATCATTGACAAGGATAATGTAATTTTAAAATCAGATAACCTTAATAAAAATAGTATTGCTTCGCATATTATTGACGAAACTATTTAATTTTGTGAATATCAACGTTGAATTAATATATAACAATACTTATCAATTTACTCAATTTACATATTCAGTACCGAAATCTCTACAAAGTAAAGTTAAAATAGGCTCGATTGTTAATGTAGTATTCAGAAATAAAGATTACAAAGCTGTTGTTGTTAACTTACAAAATAGATCTAGGAACAATTATAAAATACTTGATATCAAATCATATCTATATGACTTAACTAAAGAACAAATTCTTTATTTAAAATATCTAGCAGTATCAAACTTTTTAAATATGGGTATAGTTCTTTCTCAATATGAAGATTTAAATGTTTTAATTTCACAAAATAATTTAAATAAAAGTAAAAATAGTATCAATCCTTTGAATAATTTTATAAATGAGTTACGTAGAGAAAAAAAGAATGTTATTTTTGTTGATTCAATTAAAAAATGTAATGAAATAAATAAACTTCTAAAAGATAACAATATTAAATTGGATTTTTATCAAAAAACCGGAGGAAAAGCAGAAATTAAAAATTATATACAAGAGAAAAAAAATTACAAAAATATTTGTGTCTTGGGACATAACTTTAATTTATTTAAATTAGACAAAGATGTAACTTATAATTTTTATGATATAAATAATGTTTCTTATAATTTACCGAAGTTAAATAGCATAAACATAATCGAATCATCTCTTTATAAGAATTTAATATTTGGAGGAAATTTTAAATTTTATTCTGAATTTCCTCCATTAGATATGTTTAGTAATATCGATAATTTTAAAAATTTATCGATATATGAAAATTTAATATATTTAAATGGAAATACGATAGAAGATTGTCTTGATTTATTTAATAAGAGGTTTGAAAATAAAAATTATAAATTTTTTACTTTTTCTGAGATAATTAAAGATAAACTAAACGATTTTTATTTTACAAATAAATTAAATTCAACAAACACTGAAAAATTTATATTATTAAATCCAAATATTAACTATAAGAACACATTAAATTCATTACGATTAATTTCTCTTATAAGACAGTTGGAATATTGTAAGAAAAATAACATTGAAGTATTAATATTGTCTACTAAAGATATTGATCTTAATGAATCTTTTTCATATGAAAATTTGAAAATTCTAAGCAGTAATGAGATTCTTGAAAGACATAATTATGGACCAAATATTAATAAAAAAGTATATTCATTCAATACTTCAAAAGATGATAATAAAATTACTAACTCGAAGTACATAATAGGACCACGAAAGGTTAATAATCTATTTCAATATGAAATGAACATTATTTTATCTAAAAATTTAAATTACAATGATGTTATGGACCTTTTTTCATCAACTATTAAATTTTCACCAAAGAAAGTGAGAAATATATAAATGTATAAAATTGTTACTTTTGGACACCCTTCTTTAAAGTCAAAATCTACTAATGTTGAAAATTTTGATAATGAACTTAAAAAGTTAACAGATAAAATGCTTAGCGTCATGTATGACGCACCTGGCGTTGGATTAGCAGCTCCACAGATAGGTGTTAACAAAAATATATTTGTATTTGATATTGGTGAGGGACCTAATGTAGCTATAAATCCAATAAAAATAGAAACCGAAGGAGAATCAACCTTTTTAGAAGGTTGTCTTTCTTTACCTGGTTACTATTGGGAGATCACTAGACCAAGTTATGCAAAACTATATTGTTATGACTTAAAAGGAAAAGAAATATTTTACGAAGGTGAAGAATTAATGGGAAGAGTATTGCAACATGAGTATGATCATCTAAAAGGAAAATTATTACTTACTTCTTTGAAAAGAAAAGAAAGAAAAGTAGCTTTAAAAGATATTTCTATTAACGGATTTCCAGGTAAAGATGTTTGATCACTTTATTAGTTCGGATTCAAGAGGATTACCCTATCTCTCTTTGCTAGAAGAATTAAATAAAAACATTAAAGTTATTACTACAAAACCTATAAAAAGTGGACGTGGTAATACACTAAAGAAAAATAAAATAGAATTATTTTGTATTGATAAAAATATTAATTATGAATATTTTGATCCAGATAAAACATATTCTGATTTAGATAAGGCTCTTTGTGTAAGTTTTAGAAATATATTTCCAAAAAATTTTTTAAATATAAATAAATCAATATTTAATTTACATTTAAGTATCTTACCTAAATACAGGGGACCTTCACCTATAGAAAACACTATATTAAATTCTGAAAAATATTTTGGGTACACAATCTTTAAAATTAATGCAGAAATAGATGCTGGTCCTATATTATTTCAAAAGAAATTTGAATCGTATGAAAATATGTATGCAAGTGATTACTATGATGTAGTTTTAAATCATTTCACCTTAATTATTAATGATACAGATAAATATTTAAATAAAGATTTAATTGATCAATCTACCAAAAATATATCCAAAACTAAAAAATTTAATAAGGTTGATTATTGTATAAATAATGATGATGTTCGATTAGCTAAATTAAAAATAAAAGCTTTTAATGTAATAGGACCAGCTTATTTTAATGATGAAAATAGAAGTTTATTTAAAATACATTCATACTCAGACAAAAATTCTGGTTTAGAATTTAAATTAAACGACGGTGTTATTTATCCAAAAGAGATTACACCAGAGGGCAAGTCACGTATGTTGGTCGAAGATTATTTAAGAGGTTTAAGATGAAAATTTCTGCAAGTATACTCGCGATTAATCAAGAAAATATTGAAAAAAAACTATTAGAAAAAAATAATCTATACGATTTAGTTCATATTGATATTGCTGATAACAAATTCTGCCCATCCTATGGAATTAGTGAAAATATTTTAAATGACATTATCAAAAATGGAGATTACGAAGTAGATATTCATTTAATGATGAATTCATTACCGGAGTTTTTAGTTAATAATAATATTGATAAAACAAATATAAATATGATCTCGTACCATATTGAATCACCATTGATTGATGAATTCTTACAGACAATGCAAACAAATAAGAATATCAAAAAAGGTTTAGGAATTTTGGGAGATACTGATATTCGATTACTTAAGAATTATTTGGAGAATGATAATTATTTTATTGATTATGTATTGCTACTTTGTGTTAATCCTGGATTTTCTTACCAAGAACCAATCATTTCACCTATAGAAAGAGTAAAGGAATTTAAAGATACATATCCTTTTTACGATGGTTTCATTTCTATTGATGGTGGTGTAAAAGAATATATGCTTACAGAGTTAGGTGAGTTAAATGTGGAGATAGTAGTTCAAGGTGGAGCAATTTTTGGATAATATCCTAGAATCAATAAACTTTAGTAAAGAAATGTCTGTTGCTATGTTCGCAGCTTTAGAGAATAATCCACATCCAAATCCAAAAGTTGGTGCTGCATTATACGATATAAAAGGTAATTTAAAATATACCGCTAGTCACGAAAAAAAAGGTTCAAATCATGCAGAAATTGATATTTTAAATAATAATAAAATAGACCCAACAGATACATTATACGTAACATTGGAACCTTGTTTTCATGATGATACATCACCATCCTGTGCTAAAAAATTAGCATCGTCCAAAATTAAAAACATAATTATTGGAGATATCGATTCTGATCCAAGAACAAATGGTAAAGGCTATAAACATCTTATTGAAAATGAAATAAACGTAAGGATAGAAAAAGGTGTTAATGAATTTTTAAACCCTTACTATAAGGATAAATCAAATCAAGATTCCCCTGTCTATTCTGGAAAATTAGGAATGTCTTATAATAATTTTATATATGATAGTAATTCAAAAAATAAATATATAACTAATGATCATTCTTTAAAAATTCAAATAACATCCCTTTAAAAATTGTTTTATGGGGTTCAGATGTTCCTAAAGATATTTTAAATAATAGTAATTATGATGATTTTTTATTCATCGAATCAAAAGATATAGAAGTTATAGATGATTTTTTAAATAATATGAAATGTAAGTCTGTATTAGTAGAAGGAGGTAAAGATATACATAACTTTTTTATAGATAATAATAAATACTCATACTTTTATGAGTTTAAAAGTAAAAATCATATTAAAGAAGGTTTAAACATAGGTACTAAATATATTGACTTCATTAATAACAAAATGATTTTATCTAATAAATTTTTACTACAAGATAATGAGTTTAGAACTTATACTAATAGTTAATGTTTACAGGAATTATTAAGAGTAAAGGAAGTATAACTGAAACTACCAATTCTCATATTAAAATTTCAACAAATGATTCAGAAATATTAAAAGTAGAAGATGGTACAAGCGTATCAGTTGATGGTGCTTGTTTAACAGTTACAAATATTTTACAAAATGAAAT
>LULT01000006.1_pt1 | contig 55792 bp, 62 predicted proteins | sample 728141 | NCBI WGS metagenome assembly LULT01 (sample SAMN03860282, study PRJNA289734) | marine metagenome | biome: seawater column; feature: ocean; material: water; isolation source: Red Sea water column Station 108 - depth 100m | place: Saudi Arabia: Red Sea | collected 2011-10-15 | depth 100 m | reverse complement strand
TACATTAACCAAACAATCATTTGTTAGCTCTAATTCTTGAAAATGCTTAGCTTCATAATCACTTTGTATGTTTGAAACATTGAAACCAAATCTTTTATAATAATCTGGATCTCCCAAAACAAATAAAGCATCCATTTTCATTTGCTCGCTTTTTTTTATAATGCTGTTCATTAGTTGAGAGCCAATACCAGTTGATTGATGTTCAGACAATACTGAAAGAGGAGCAACTGCTCCACAGAATAAATCTACATTAGGCTTAAAGGTAACTTTAGAAACTACTATATTGCCAACAATGATGTCTAATGATTGAAAAACAAGATTAATCAATATATCTTTATCAAGAATTAGCTGCCTAACTAAATCGGATTCTGCTTCATTGGCAAAAGATGAATTAATTAAATCATAGATTTCATCTAAATCAGATTCTTCTGCCTCTCTTATCATTGATTCATCTTATCAATCTGCCATCTTCAACTAAAATTAGAAGAAAACAAGTCTTAAATGTTTTTTTCATATAGATAGTTATCAACCCATTTATCTTTATACTTCCCTATTTTTTCTCTAATGCCTACCTGTCTGAACTGCAAAGACTCAAATAAACTCTTTGATGCTGTATTTTCTGTAAACAGCTGAGCTTGTATAGTCCAATAGCCTGAGGACGATGCATTCTTTTCTAAATGATTATATAGTAAGGTTGCAAAGCCATTTCTTTGATGCATTGGGTGCATATAAATTGAAACTTCTCCTACTCCTTCATAACAGCATCGAGAGGATACTTTGCTTAATGTTATCCAGCCAACTATCTCTTTTTCTATTTCACCTACAAAGACATTTTCTTTATCAAATTTTTTAAACCAATCCTCATAGGTCTTAGATACTTCTGTTTCAAAGCTTGCAACTCCAGTGTTTAATCCAAGTGTGTAAATCTTTTTAATTGATTCCCAGTCATCTTTATGTGTCTTACGAATTTTCAAAAAATCATTCTTCATAAGTAAATTATAAATTATTTTCTTATCAGCGAATAAAAACCCAAAACAGAACAAGTTAAAAATAAAATTAAAAATATATAATTAACAAATAAATTTGAGTCTTCAAAAAAGTACATCAAGGGATAGGAAATATAAGCTAAAGCAAAATAAACCAAGCTTTTATTTTTTATGTTTCTTATAAAACCAACCATTTTAAGTAAGATTATCATAGTTCATTTAATAATCCCATTCCGGTTCATATACCCACTTAGGTTCAAATTCTTTGCTAGTTCATTAGGTGTTACAACATTTTTGTATTTTGTATTTTTAACCGGGTAGATTTCTGAAAAACCCTTGTGGGCGGTAGAGGATTTGAACCTGTGACTTCTTCATTGTAAGAGAAGTTCCTTAACTTAAAAGTCCTTACTGCGTCTCAAAACTAATTCTCTAATTACTTAAAAGGAACTGTCTTATATGGCTTTTTGCTGAAATCTATGTATCTATTTTGTTACGAATTTAAAATCTCATCTTGCATTTATCAAAAATTTCTTTAAAAAACTAAAGAAGGATTAGGCGACTGAACTTTTTTCTTTTTGTCTAGCTATCATAAAACTATGGATAGAAGAATAAGTAAAAGCTTTAAAACAATTTTTTCAAGTTTATATCCAAATTTTGATGATGCAGAAAGAAAAAACGCTGAAGAGTATTTTTTCTTTATATTAAAAAATTATCCAGATAAAAGTGAGATCAACCAATTAAAACTATTCTTCTTCACTTTCTCATTAGGAGTTAGAAAGCTTCTAATTAAAGATAAAAATATTCCATCCTTTGTTAATAATTTACAAAATTCATCATTAATGCTTTTAAGACAACTTGGAACATCTATCTCTACATTGTTTGGAATATGTAACGCAAGGTCTCTTACCGGAGAAGGGAATCTCTATAAGCACTTTGAATACCCTGTTCACAAAAATGCCAATGTAGAAAAAAAGACTCATACATTCCCTGAAAGCATTGAAGTTGCTGTACTTGGAAGTGGTGCTGGAGGCGGTGTCGCTGCTAACGTCCTTAACGAAAAATATGAAGTTGGAATATTTGATAAAGGAAGTTATTTAAATAATGAAAGAAATAACGAAACGTTTGGTTATCACAATTTTTATGAAAGCTACGGTATGCAACAAACGAGAAAATTTAATGTTCTTTTATTAGCTGGAAAAAGTATAGGTGGAGGAACAAGTATAAATTGGACAACATCATTAAAAACGCCAGAAAATATTTTAAAAGAGTGGGATTCACTAACCAATCAAGACAACTACTTTAATTCAGATACATTTAAGAACAGCATGGATTATGTTTGCAAGCAATTAAATGTAAGCGAGGAAAATAACAAGATACCGCATAAAGAAGTAAAGCTCATAGAGGGATTAGAGAAAAATGATATAGGCTACAAAATTATTCCAAGAAACCTTAACTTAGATTATGTAGATGATGGATTTTCTACGTTTGGTTCTGGATATGAAAGCAGAAACTCAACATACACATCATGGTTTTCTAAGGATACTTTTGATCAACAGAATATATACAGTGATACAAGCATTAAAAAGTTAGTAATAAGTAATAATAGAGCTACTCATATAGAGGTTGAGAATGGTTCAAATACCAAGAAAATAGCTGTAAATAAGGTTATTTTGTCTGCTGGAGCACTCAATACACCAAAAATATTAATGGATAGTGGCTACTCAAATAAACACTTAGGCAAGAACCTAAAACTCCATCCTGTATCTGGAGTTGCTGGAAAATTTAGCGAAGAACAAAAGGCATGGGATGGCAGTATGCAGGGAATTTATTCTGATCAATTTCTTTTCAAAAATAACAATTACGGATATATTCTTGAAGGACTTCCGATGCATCCGAGTTTATTTTTTCCGTTCTTCCCAAATAATACTGATTCTTTTGAAAGCTTTGTCAAAGATTACAACTACTGGTCTGGAGGCATCGTTTTAACTTCCGATACAAGTCTCATCTGGAGCATCTGAGATTATGGTTGCTTCGTCACCAACGCTTCATTGGAAAGAAGATTCAAAAGAATCAATCGAAGAATTTATCAATAAAGTAAAATCAATAAAGCATCAACCATTCAGGATATTACTCGGATCTGCTCATCAGATGGGAACAGCAAGAATAAATCCTGATCCAAGTAAAGGAGTAGTTGACCTTGATGGAAAAGTACACGGACTAGAAAATGTGTATATTACAGACTCATCAGTTTTTCCAAGATGCTCTGGAGTGAACCCTATGGTTACCATCCAGTCGATGAGTCATTTCCTTACTTCGAAAATATAACTTATGGATAGTTTTTATCTATCTTAAAGATTTCTTCTACGTCTTCTCTAATTTCTATGAACAAAGCACTAGACTCAACATGAATCTTGTCATCTAATTTTATTATTGACTCTGCTGAAACTTTTTTCCCATCAAGTTTTGTTACCCAAGCAAGTAGTTCAAATTCTTTCTCAACAGGAACTGGTGAAATATAATTCACAGAAAGATTTGCTGTTACACACATATGATTATGGATTACAGTGGCGTATCCCATTAGATCATCTATGGCTGCTGCAAGAATACCTCCATGAACTAAACCAGGACCACCCTCAAACCTTTTTTCAAAAGTATATTTGATTTGTACCATGTTATTTTTTACGACTGGGTGAATTTTCATTCCTTCAGGATTTTTTGTTCCACTTACAAAAGAAGAGTTGGGATAGATATCTTGTAACTTAGTTCCTTCAACCCAGGGTGTTTCTTCTGAGAGAGGTAAAACTTCTCCGGATATATATTTATAATTCATTTTTTAATTTTAGATAGATCTTTTCTTAGTGAGTCATTAACAACAGCATTAGTGATATCTGAACGAGTTCTTTCAATTAAAGCTCTTGCATTATCAGCATATCTTCTTAATCCCCCTGTTAAAGCATCTGGATAATCAAGTTCATTTAGTATCTCCATTCCAGATTCCATAATATTTAAATATTTCTCCCCATTTTCAAGATCTAATTTCCTCAAATGATCTAACGCTTTCCTTCGCCATTCTCCTATTGCATCTCCAATCCCCTGGATGTAGCTAGATGCTGATACGTCCATTTCTTTATAAGAGAGAATATGGCCATTTAACTCATATCCGTAAACTAAAGATGCTTCAACTAGTTCTTTTTCAGCTTCAACGATGTATCCAGCAAACCTTAACTCTGGTGAGTTCTTTAAGCTTCTTTTAAGCTGGGTGTTCTTTTTCTCAGCCTCTTTTAAATGTATTTTTGCTTCTTTTAATTCATCTCTATGAACATTCCTAATGCTTTTTGAGCAAGATCTAATAATTTCACGAGATAAACGTAAGGAGTCTTCTCTTATTTCATTAAGCTTGTCTAGTTCTTTACCTAGACTTTTAGTAATTGATTCAATTGGTTTCAAGTTTAAACTGCTTCTTTAAGGTATTCCTCATTGTCATATTCAACATAATTATTCTCACTAATAGTATTTAATGAATTCTGTAGTTGAGTTGACCTTCGTACTTGAAATGAAATAAAAGCATATATTCCAAAAATACAATCAGTAATTAAATGAACAATAAATAGTCCTACTGACATTGTTTGGAGGGATACAAAAAATGTTGCAAGCGCAACTAAACCAATAACTAAATAAACTTTCCTTTGCTTGTTAACCATGTAGTCGTATTCAGGAGTGAACGAATAATTAATTGAATTATTTTTCTTTGATATCTGTACTTCTGGCAAAATTACTGCCATCGATAATGATGCTAATAAAGCTATTAAAACTAATGTTGAACTCATTGCCCTGCCTCAACTTATTAAAATAATTTTACAGCAATTTTTAAATTTAATCTTTCAATTCAAAATTTATTTTCTTCACCTTTAAATAATCTTTGAATATTTTCTAAGTGTTGATAGAAAATTAAAATAATTATGAAAATTTGGTACATAATGGTAAACATATCATCAACTGAATAAATAACTGTAGCTCCTGTTAATACGACTGTTGTAAGGCTTGCAACTGCTGAAATCCTAAAAATCTTCATTAATCCAAAATAAAAAAGGAGTATGAACAACACTGAAAGGATCTCGAAATAAGGAATATCTAATCTGAATCCAGCTGGATGATAGAAAATAAATGCCAAATAAACACCTAAATAAGTTGCTACACCTTTACCGCCTTTAAACCTGTAATAAATTGGAAAACAATGTCCAATTACAGCAAAAAATCCAAGTATTAAAGAATATTCATAATTCAAACCAATAATTACGGGAATGAAGCCTTTAACAACATCACCAAAAAGAACAAATATTGCATATTTTTTGCCCATTGCTCTTAAAACATTTGAAGATCCTGGATTACCACTACCTAAATCCTGAATATTTATGCCTTTAAACTTTGAAACTAGATATGCAAAATTAATTGAGCCAATTAAGTAGCTAATTAACATTAATAGGACGTTCATAAACTTAAAGTTTAATTAAAAAAAATAATATTAGTTTTTATTCTTTTGATGTTTTTTTAATTTATTGTAATAAGTAATGAATAAATCAGATAAATGTGACAAGAAAAGGACATTTTTTTCAGAAATTGAGGCAAGAAAAGAACGTGGCTGGGCAGAAACTGAGCACAAAAAGAAATTTAACATTTATTATTGCGATAAATGTAACGGTTGGCATCTAGCTAGTATTAAATAAAAAGATGAATGATTTATTAATTGGAATAATACAAGGAATTACTGAGTTCCTTCCTATCTCCTCTAGTGGTCATTTAGTAATTTTTTCATCAATATCTGAAGCGGTTGATTTGAATACGAACGATATAGCTTTCTTACATATCGGTACTTTATTTTCTATTCTTTTCTTTTATAGAAAAAGAATATCAGAGACTTTAGTTCGTAAAGAAGAATTACAACATACATTAAAAATAATTATCATTGCAATTATTCCGGCAGTTTTAGTTGGATTACTTTCTCCTATTCAGGAAACTATCGATAACAGTGAAAATTTACTTACAATAACTGGATTAGCTTACTTATGCTTTGCTTCCTTATTATTGTTCTATGAACTTTCAATGAAAAATAAAGAAACTGAGAATGTTCTATTTAAGAATATAAACTCAAAACATGCTCTTGTTATTGGATTAGCACAAGCGATAGCTTTAGTCCCAGGAGTATCAAGATCTGGGATAACGTTAATGGTTGGTCTGTACTTAGGGATAAGAAAAGCAGATGCAATATATTTTTCACTGCTTCTAGGCATTCCAACAATATTTGGAGCATGGTTGCTTACGTTTATAGAAACTTCATATGCCTTTAATCCAGGGATTGTAATCCCAGTTCTTGTTGCATCCATTTCTGGATTCTTGGCTATTAAATTACTTGTTAGCTTTACACTAAATGCAAAATTAAAATATTTTGGATTTTACTGTTTACTTCTCTCAGTAATTTGTTTTATAAATTAAATCTATTTAACTTTTAAACTAATCGGTTTTTTCTTAGGACCAATTTTATTTATTCCTTCTGCTAAGCCTGACACATTTTTAAACAAATCATCTTTAACGAAATCGAGTAACTTGCCATTTTCAGAAAATTTTGAAATGTCTTCAATTAGTGGTAATTGTCCTATTAAGGGAACGGAAAGATTCTCTGATAATTTCTTACCTCCTCCTTTACCAAATGGGTAAAGTTTTGAATCTTTTAGTTCTATGTGTGACATGTTTTCAATCACACCTATTATGCTAGAGTTAACTTTCTTAGACATTATTCCAGCTCTTTCAGCTACAACAGTTGCGTTTGATTGAGGTGTTGTAACAATTATTGTTTCATAAAAATTTAAAAACTGTGACAATGAAATAGCAACATCTCCAGTACCAGGTGGCATATCAATCAACAAGACGTCTATATCTTGCCATAATACTTCGTATAAGAATTGCTCAATAGCTTTATGGAGCATTGGACCTCTCCAGATTACTGCTTCATCTTGCTTCACGAAATATTCCATAGAAATTACATTTAGCTTATTTATCTTTGAGGGGAATATTCTATTGTTGAATGGTATAGGTGGAAATTTGGCACCTAACATTTTAGGAATTGAAAAGCCCCAGATATCAGCATCTAAAATTCCAACTTTTTTTCCTTCTTCTGCGAAAGCTAGACCTAAAAGTGATGTTATTGTTGATTTCCCTACTCCTCCTTTTCCAGAAGAAATACCGATAATACGTTTACCACTCATAAAGTCTTGCTTTACCTCTTCAGGTGACTTGTCTGCTCCAACAATTTTGCTAGCTGATAAAATTTCTTCATCACTTGGAGTTTTAAATGTTACATCTATGTCGGCATTTTCTTCTTTAATTATTTCCTTAACAGCTGAGCGCACCCATTCAATATCAGTAAAATCAAGAACCTCAACTAAATTGTCGCTTTTAATGTTAATTGATGAAAGTTCGTCAAAACTTCTATTAAAACCGGGGTAGTTTAAATTTTGTATTTCCATACTTATGTATTTTATGTTCATTACTTTATTAAATTGAAGTTATGTTAAAAAGAAATTTTGTATTATTAGGCCTATTGGTTCTTATCTCTCTTGTATATGTAAATTACAAACCTAGCGAGAACTTAGTTTACAATCAGAACTCAATAAATAATGATATAAATCTCTATAGCATTACAGAAATTGATGAAATAAAAATTAAATTAGATACTGAACAATATATTGTTCTTAATCTTTGGGCTAGTTGGTGCACTCCTTGTATTGAAGAAGTGGAGGAACTAAAAGAACTTGCTAATAATGATAATTATTATGTTATTGGGTTACTGGTAGATGATTCAGAAAAAAATGGTAAAGAATTTATAAATGAATACAAATTAAATTATGAAAATATATTACTTGAAGATAATGTTGAAAATATATTGACTAAGTTTTCATGGAACGGATTGCCAACCACTCTTATATTAGATAAAAACTTTATTGTTCTTACAAGCTTTAGCGGACCAATCACATACGACTTAATTTCCAGCTATTCAGGTTAAAACTTATTCTTTAGAGGTATATAATTTAAATATGGATCAGATAATACTTTGGAGAATTATTTTAATTGGTGGTATTTTATCTTTTCTTGGAGGCGGGGGTAGGATTTGAACCTACGACCTCTGGGTTATGAGCCCAGCGAGCTACCAGACTGCTCCACCCCGCGCTGAATATCAATAGTAATTAAATAATATTTAAACTCAAGCTATTTTATTTTTCGTTTAATAGTTCAATAGCTAAAGAAACAAACTCTTCTGCTTTTTTAATAAGGTCTTGATAGTTCCCAAGATTACCATCTTTTAGCTCTTCTTGAGCTTGTTCAAATGCTGCATTAGCTTTATTTAATAAGTCAATTGGGTTAGCATCTGGGTCTTCATCTTCTGGAGATGTGGTATCAATTTCTATATCTCCAAATATACCTTCTAAAGCTTCATTCAAAGATTCAGCCATTAATATCCTGTCTTGAAATACAACTACTACAAACTTAAATTCTGGCAGTGGGTTCTGCTCTCCTTGAAGATATATTGGTTGATAATATAAAACTGATTGATTAATTGGAACAACAAAAAGATTACCTCTAATTACACTTGATCCTTGTTGGTCAAGCAAAGTAAATATTTGTGAAATGTCTGGATCCTGATTGATTCGTGTAGCAACTTGTGAAGGACCGTCTACAAATTCACCCTTGGGTAATCTAAAGTCAATCAATTGTCCATAATTCTCAGGATCAGCATCTGCAACTAAAAAGGATTGCATGTTAGGTCTGTTCTCTGGGTTAAATGGTTGGAATATTAAATAACTTAGATCTTGTTCTCCAGGCAACGCCATGAGTAAATAATATGGCAACATAGGCTTAAAGCCTATTTCTGTAAATTCACCTCTTAAAGTTGCAACTCTAGGTGTTGTTGAAGAGTCTGTAGGTATTACCCATGGATCTTCATCTGCATAAAATACTCTAGGATCTACCATATGATAATCTCTATACATATCAGATTGAACAGTAAATAGATCTTCTGGATATCTGATGTGGTCAAGTAAACTATCACTCATTTCAGATTTATCATCAAACATTGCTGGAAATATCTTTGAATAAGAATTAATTAATGGGTCATTTTCATCAAAGATGTAAAATTTCATAGTTCCGTCATATGCATTAACTACTGCTTTTACAGAGTTTCTTATGTAATTAAAGTTTACTGGTAGTCCAGATCTCTCATTAATCCTTCCGGTATCAGCTGGCTGTGCGTAGGGATATCTATCACTAAGTGTATACATATCGATAATCCAAAATAAATCTCCCTCAATTAATGCTAGATATGGGTCATTATCTGTATAAAGAAAAGGTGCTGCTTTTTTAACTCTTGAAATTACATTTCTTTCCATAATTAATTTTGAAGTATCACTTAATTGGTTTGAAATTAATAAATTAAGTTCACTATATCTTAAAGCAAATCCAAGTCTCTTGAAAAAGGAACCTATACTTACTCCGCCATCACCTGAATAATTTGTATATGCAACTGACTGCCCCTCAGTTGAAAGTGGATAATCAACCTCATCTTGTAAAGAGTTGACTACTACATACTCTGAAGATTCTGCTGACTCACCAAAATATATCCTAGGTTGATCAACTGTTAGCTCAGATACAGATGTGCTAGCTGGAATACCTTTAACGTAGAAATCTGGTTGTCCTTGGCTTGCAACTGCATTAGCAGGGCTAAACACGACACCAAAACCATGCGTGTACTGGAGTCTTTGATTAACCCATCCTTGAGCTGGTAAATTAGTTTGATCAAGCTCTCTTGCAGAAACCATAACCTGAGTTAACTGTCCATCAATAACGTATCTATCTACATCAACTTCTTTAAGTGCATAATATGCTCTTATCTCTTGTAGCTGACTATAAGTTTCAGCTAGTACGGTTGGATCCCAAAGTCTAATATTATCTACTGTTTGTGAGTTATTACTAATATCACTTTTAGAAAGTGAAGAAGATGCTTCAAAAGGGCTCTCTTCAATTTTATCTAAACCATAAGCAAGCCTTGTATAGTTTATATGCTGTTCCACATATGGAAGCTCCTTATTAAGCTCATCAGGAAGAACTCTAAATCTTTGTATCGCTGCAGGGACAAGACCTCCAACTATAACAGATACTGCTAGCCAAAGACCTATAGCGGTTGCAGGTAAAAGCCAACCTCTTCTTCTAATATTTACAAGTAATAAGATTGCTCCAAAAACTGATATTAAAACCAACAAGTTTAATGCAGGTAGATGAGCAACAACATCTGTGTAGCTAGCTCCAAAAACTTTACCTCTTGGAGAATATAGCAACTCTAAAGCATCGAGTCTGTAAGCACCAGCTTTGAGTAATGCTATGAATGCTAATAGAACTGATAAATGTGCTTTTCCTCCACTGCTCAACTCAGGTAATCTTCCAGGTCTTAATTGCATTGCTCCTGTAGCTATAAAATATAAAACTACAATTAATGATGTAATAATTACTAATTGAAATCCCCAAGAGATAAATAATCTATATAGGGGTAGTCCATAAACATAGCTTGAAACATCGTAATTGAAAACTGGGTCTGTGATATTAAATGGTTCTCTATTAATAAAAAGTAGTACTTGTTCCCATAACGAAGATGCTCCTCCACCAAGAAAGAGCGATAAAGCAATTGCTCCAGTTAATCTAAATCTAGCAAATCTTTCACTTACCCAGCTCCTAAATCTTGCAAGTGGGTCCTCAGAATCAAAAGCTTCAAATATATCCATTACAGGTGTCGCTCTAGTAGCTAATCGTAAATTTATAAATATAAAAGCAAATGCAATTAAGGAAAAAGCTCCTACAAGACCGATTCTTGTTAAAAGTATTTTTATCCAAACACTATTTAGGCCTATTGAGTCAAACCATAAATAGTTTGTAAAAAATGTTGCTACACCTCTAGCTATTGAGAAACCAATAATTGCGATAAAGATTAAAAAGGATAAACCTCTTCTCTCTGAACTGTTGGTACTTCCTATATTCATCATGTCAACTTATTTTATTTATGTTTCGTCTTTAACGTGAACTATACTCAGAAATTACTTCTAAAGCTTGATTAAAAGTATCAACAGCAATAATTGTTGTCTCTTCATCAATATAGGACTCAACATCTTTAAAATTTGCTGTTGGAACAAGTATCAATGAGGATCCAGCATTTTTTGCAGAAATTACTTTTTGTTTGACACCTCCTACAGGACCAACAGATCCATCTATTTCAATAGTTCCAGTTCCTGCAACTTTAATACCTTTAGTCATGTCATCTTCTGTCAAAGCATTGTATACATTTAGTGCCATCATTAATCCTGCTGAAGGTCCACCAACATTACCTGTATCTATATCAACATCAATTGGAAAAACAAAACGTTCATTGGGTGTAGAAGCTAAAAATCCCACCATTGGTTCGTTTTCATAGTCTATATGTTCGATTAAAGTTGTCTGAATAGTATTTTCAACATTATTTCTTATAAAACCTATGGAGACTATATCTCCAATTTCATAAGTTCTTAATAATGCTATGAATTCAGTTATAGACTCTACAACTTCATTATTTATTGAAGTTATTAAATCTTCCTGTAGTAATTTTCCAGCAACTGGAGAGTCATCTAATATTCCTACCACAAGTACTCCGTCCCCTTTTGTCTCAATCTCAAAATTTAATGAACTTAGTGCAACTGCTATTGCAACATTTTCTGATGTCCTCATATTTTGCATACTTATTTGACTCAATTGTTCAGGAGTAACTCCCTTAGGCAAAATAACCTCTCTAGAGTAAAGGTCTACAGAATTATCTACTTTTGCCCAAAAATAAGTAAAGTAATTAGCTTCATCTCTTCTAACGGTTAATTGATAAAGGTTCCCTTCAAATTCATATGAATTGGCTCCTACAATCTCTATATCCCATTGATAAGGAGGTCCAGGAGACATAAAATAATAATCTGTTTTTATTACTCCAAAAGGAAGGATGGAAATAATTAAAATAGTTATAGCTCTTAAAGATTTTGGAATTCTATTTAACATTTATATCCTTGTATTACTTTATTATATTGACTTTCTTGATAAAAAAAAGAGCCGGCTTAAAACCGGCTCTTAAAAATTTTGTAATTTTTTAACTTATGAACAAGGACCTGCATCCCAGTCGTAAGCTTTTGCTGTTTTACCAACGTAACGTGATGCAAGTAATTGCACACCACTTCCAATAGAACCATCTGGTTTTCCTATTGAAGATTCTGTATCAGCTCTGTTTTGACCCAACTCTCTTGTTGGCATCATTCCATCTGATTCAACATTCACGTTAGATGCAGCTCTTCTAATACCTGCTCTCGTAAGATCTCCACCTTTAACAGCAGCTTCAAGTACACCTTTAAGGTGATACTGTGAAGACCAACCAGCTACTAAGAAAGTGCTAGCTGAATCTGTAAAGCTACCTAATGTAGCACGCATAGCTGCGTGACCAGCTGTATCTGCTTCATATGGATCTACGAATGCTAAGTTGTATACCAAACCTGACTCAAAAAGACCTTTTAGTGCGAATCCCTCTGCAACAAAAGCATCATTAAATGATGGTGCAGCCAACATAGCTACAGGTGTTACACCTGCTTGTGCTGCTCCTCCCATAACTTGAGCCATCAAGCCTGGACTTAGTGCAGGGAAATATGCATCTACAGGTTGTGTAACAAGTAGTCCAGCAGCTTGCGCAACGTCAAACTCTGTTACTGGTGGTATATATTCCCAGGCGATTTTCCACCCGTTCTTTTTAGCAGCTTCTCTAACACCAGCTGCCCAGTCACCACCATAGTCACCTTGATAAGCAATAATTCCTATTGTACCTATTGGAGTAGGTAAAGGATTATTATCTGCTATCCAATCTGCTGCATTCATGCCATCAGCACAATATGCAGAACCGAACTCTACAACCAAACCTTTGTCAACGCTCTTATAAGACCAACCAGAATACCAACTCATTGGTGCTGTCACCATATTGTCTGCATCTAGTTCATCTAAAATAAACACTGTTTGAGGTGTTCCGATTGACATAGCTAAAGCTGCTACATCATTTCGAATCGCGTTATATCCTTCTAAATGTTTTTGTGGATTATAAGCTGTGTCTTGACCTTCACTAATCGCAACACTATATCCACCAATACCTCCTGTGGAGTTTACCCAAAGCCAAAAAGCCCTTTGACCAGTTTCCAGCGCAACTGCTGCTGCTGCATATGGTCCTGTGTAGTCATTTAGAAGACCTAAATAAATACATCCTTGTGCTGGGTTGGCACCCGTAGGTACTCCGCCAACAGCTTCAGGACAAGGCTCGTCTGTAACTCCTGCTCCTGTCTTAACAGCTTTTGCAGTGGTAACTGCTGGAGAATCTAAAGTCTCTACAACAACTTCTTCTACAGGTTCGCTAGTTTCTTCAGTAGCTCCCCCTCCACAGGCTGCTAATACAAGGAGAAGTATTGAAAAAATAATCACTCCGCGCTCTCGCTTGGATCTCATATTCTCCCCCTTTATTAATTAGTACTAATAAAAGTAAGGATACTACAAGAATTAACGATTAGTAGGAAAAAGGCCAAGCTTTAAAATAATTACGTAACCTAAACCAAACACCCCATAAACCTCTTGGTTCAAATATTAAAAAACCTATTAATAAAAGGCCAAAAATTAACCTTTCAAGCTGGGAAGGGTGAAGAGGTAATTGGTCCCCATACCCTTCAATAAAGTGAAATAAATACTTAATAAAACCTGGAATCAAGCTAAAAAAGAGTGCTCCGAACATAGGGCCTAGTACGGTTCCTGCTCCTCCAACAACTACAACAGCAATGAACGTTACAGAGTAAACTAGATTGAATTGGCTAGGGTCAACACCTCCTGATAAAACAAAGATTAGAGAACCTGCAACTCCAGCATAAAAACTTGAGAGAGCAAATGCAGATGCTTTGAACCTATATAAATTAATACCTATAGCTTCAGCAGCAATATCTCTATCCCTAATTGCAGCATATGCACGTCCAATTTTTGATCTCATTAAATTTTTTACACCAGCTCCTGCCAAAAGAAAAAGTAAGAGGCTTAAAAAGAAAATAAATTGATTTTTTTCTACTTGATATGTGCCGAGATAAAACCCATCATTAAAATCAATACCAAGAATTTTTAACTGGGCTGTCTTCCTTCCTAACCCAGCTCCTCCAGTTACACTTTTCCAATTAGAAAAAATATAAGAAGAAATATAAACTATTCCTAAAGTTACAAGACCAAGATTTAAACCTTTTAATCTTACTGCTAATGGCGCTATCAATAACCCAACTAAAGCAGGAACAAGTCCAGCCAAAGGAAGCCATATCAACATATCAAGTTCATACCCTCTTATGTATGAACTACCTATCCCACCAAGAACTGCTGAAACGTAGGTTCCAATCCCAATAAATGCACCATGGGCTAAACTTATCTGTCCTGCAAATCCTGAAACAATATTTAAGCCCCATGCAGCAACAGAAGTTAATAGAGCAGTGGTAATTAGGAACATCCAGTACTGAGAAAAATAAAAAGAACCTACAATTAAAGAAACCAGGCCAATGGATGCCCAAATTTTCTGCGTATTAGTATTTAAAATCGCAGTCTCTTTTCGATAGTCAGTATATAGATTTGGTCTACCTCTCATACTCTTTCAACCTCTTCTGTCCCAAATAGCCCATCAGGTTTAATAATTAAAATTCCAAACATAATTAAATATGGAGCTAATAGTGAAAAACCACTACCAAGAGTAATACCTGTAGCAGTCTCAAAAGGAAATTGATAATAAGCTACATACCCCTGAGTTAATCCAATAATTAATGACCCTACAATTGCTCCTGGGATTGAATCTAGACCTCCAATAACAACTGCAGGTAAAGCCCTAAACGCTGAGATGAAACTTGCTTGTGTTAATAAATTGAATCCACCTGTAATAAAAAATCCTGCTAAGGCAGCAAGTATCCCGCCAATAAACCAAACTAAGCCAAAAATTCTACCTACATTAATCCCTTGGGCTAAAGAAGCTTCTTGATCAAGAGACGTTGCCCTCATTGCTATGCCATACTTTGAAACTTTAAAAAAGTATCCAAGAAATATAACTGCTAAAACTGCTGTTAATAATGCCCCCATCTCTTGGAACTTAAAAACTACCCCTCCTGCAATAATTGACCCTGTTTGACCCCAACTTACAATAGGATCTCCCATGTACCGAGGGTTTACTCCAATCCAGTTGTCAAGTACTGTCCTTAGAATGATATCTAGTCCTAAAGTCAAAATTGCAACAGAAAAAACAGGCTCTCCAACCATTGGCCTTAGAAAAATCCTTTCTAAAAGAGAACCTAATAAACCAGTAGCAATCAAAGCTATAATAAGTGCTATCCAAAAATTAATCCCTCTATCAACTGCAAGTGCACTGATTGCTCCTGCTCCAACAACTGCTAATGCTGGTTGAGAAAAACTTAGGACATCAGTTGCTTTATATATAAGAACAAACCCTATAGCCACTAATGAGTAAACTGCTCCTAATGCTAGGCCTTCAAACGATGCTTGTAAGAATACTGTCATTTGTACATTGACTCAATTAAGTCTGAAAATTGTTCTTCTAGAACATTCCTTTTAATCTTCTGTGTTGCAGTAAGCTCTCCCTCTTCATGATCAAGTTCTTTTGGAATCATTTCAAATTTCCTAATCTGAAGAGCTGTATGTTCATTGGTTCTAATAACTTCCTTAGATATTAAATCTTTAACTTCTTGTTTCTCAGATAAGTCTCTATAGGTTGTATGCGTAATGCCCTTTCTTAAAGCCCAGTTAGATACTGTATCAAACTCAATAGCTATTAAGGCTGAAAGGAATTTTCTTTTATCTCCAATTACTATTGCATCTTTTATAAATGGAGATACTTTTAGTGTATTTTCTATTTCTGAAGGTGAGATATTTTTTCCACCTGCCGTGATAATAATATCTTTTTTCCTGTCAACAATTTTTATAAAACGGCCCTGCATCTCTCCAACATCTCCTGTATAAAGCCATCCATCTTTATCTATAGTTTCCTTTGTTGCTTCTTCATTCTTAAAATAGCCTTTGAAAACTCCACCGTGCCTAATAAGTATCTCTCCATCATCAGCAAGTTTTAATTCACAATTTTTATTTGGGACTCCGACTGTTCCAAGCATAATATTTTCATAGTCATTCCCAGTTGCGTAACCCGTATTTTCAGTCATTCCATAAGCTTCAAAAATTGGGATACCCATAGCCATAAAAAATTTCAAAACTTCCGGAGCGATTGGAGCAGCTCCAGAACCAGCAGCGTCAACTCTGCTTAATCCTAGCTTTTTAGTAATAGACCTAAATGAAGTATTCCAAGTTATAAAATCTATTACTTTTGCCAAGGGATCTTGAAATCCTTTTTCTAATTTTCTATCTGCAGCATATGTCCCAAGTTTTAAACTCAAGCCAAAAAGAACTCTTTTTAGAAAACTTGCATCCTTCATTTTCACAAGAACACTTGAATGCATTCTTTCAAGTATTCGTGGAACTGCAGCAAAGAAAGTTGGCTGTATTTGCATAAGGTCTTCTTGAACTGTATCAATGGATTCTGCCATATTGATTGTTGCCAAAAGATGAGACCCAACAACTAAATCAATTAATCTACCAAAAATATGACAAAGCGGTAAGAAAGATACAAATTCTTGTTGATCGGAATTTACATTCTTCATTATGTTGAAGTTAGCAATATTTGTTCCAATCCATTCAAGATTAGCATGTGTAATCATTGACCCTTTAGGGGGACCTGTTGTTCCCGAAGTGTAAACCATTATTGCCACATCTTCGGGTTCTATTAGGTCAAGCTTGTCAGTAACCAAATTAGGATTTTTTTCAAATTCTTCTTTACCTATTTGAAGAAACTCTTCCCATGTCATCAATAAGGGACTCTCGTAATTTGTTAATCCTCTCGGTTCGAAGTAAATAATTTTTTTTAATTCTGGCAACTCTTCAATTACTTCTAAGGCTTTGTCGACTTGTTCTTGATCTTCTGCAAACAAAATTTTAGATTCGGAATGACCAATCAAATAAGATACCTCTGAAGGCGGGTTAGTTGGATAAAGACCAACGCTTACTGCACCTATGGCTTGAATAGCTACATCGGAGATAAACCATTCTGGCCTATTCTCTGAGTGAATTGCTACACTATCTTGAGTCTCGACACCATAATAATTTAACGCACAACCAATCCATTGTGCTTGCTCCCAATATTGTTTATAAGTTATCTCTTCCCATATTCCAAAATTCTTTTCTCTCATTGCTATAAGATCAGGGAACCTTTCTGCAGTTTCTCTAACTTTCTTTGCTGGAGTTAAGCCCCCTTTGGTCTCTATTTCTTCCATCAATTGTTGTACTTTTACCATTTTTCTCCTAAATCAATTCTCTGAGCCTACCCCAAGATAAGCTTCTATTACTTTTTTGTCATGTACGGCGTCTTTTGGTATGCCATCAAACAACTTTTCACCAAAATCCATAACAACTACCTCTTCTGCAATGTCCATGACCATATTCATATCATGATCAACTAATACAGTTGTTATCTTCAATTCTTCGTGGATATCAAGAATAAATCTAGCAATGTCCTCTGTTTCTTCATTATTCATTCCTGCAGCAGGTTCATCTAAAAGAATAATTTCTGGCTTCATAGCTAATGCTCTAGCAAGCTCTACTCTTTTTTGTATCCCATAAGGAAGTGAAAGAATATAAGAAAACCTGTATTCTTCAATCTCTAAAAAATCAATTATATCTTCTGCAATTTTTCTAGCTTCTAACTCTTTCTTCCTTACGGATGGACCAAAAAATATACCCGCGACAGATCCATAGTCTATGTGTCTATGAGCACCTATTAATATATTGTCTAATACTGTCATGTTCTCAAACAATTCAATATTTTGAAATGTTCTTGCAACACCAAGATTGGCTATTTCATCAGGCCTAAGTCCGTCAATATTTTTTCCTTTGAACTCCACTAGCCCACTAGTTGGTTTATAAATTCCACTTATACAATTAAAAATAGATGTCTTACCTGCACCATTAGGACCAATAATTGCCTGTAGGGATCCCTCTTTAATATCAAAAGATACATCGTTAAGTGCCTTAACCCCTCCAAAGCTTAGAGAAACATTTTTAAATGAAATTATGCTACTCAAGAGAGCCACCTCTTTTTTCTTTTATAGTGTTTAACATCCCTAAATGATTTTCTTTTTGTTCCCTCTGCATTCAATCCTAGATAAAACTCTCTTACATCTTCATCTTTTAATAATTTTTCTGGAGTATTATCCATAACAATATTTCCCGTTTCCATAATGTAGCCATGAGTAGCTATGCTAAGAGCCATATTTGCATTTTGTTCAACTAATAATACAGAAACTCCCTGTTGGTTAATTTCAACAATAAAGTTTTTAATTTGATCAACCAACTTTGGAGCTAGACCTAAACTTGGCTCGTCAAGCAATAAACATTTTGGATTTGACATTAGTGCTCTCCCAATTGCTAACATTTGCTGCTCTCCACCAGATAAGTATCCAGCTACATCTTTTGCTCTTGGTGCTAATAATGGAAATAGATCAAAAACTCTTTCAATATTTTCTTTTATATCTTTTGATGCAGTATGCCCACCTAATCTTAAATTTTCATTAACGGTTAACTCGGAGAAAATTCTTCTTCCTTCTAAAACTTGAGCTATACCCAATTCAACAATATCAGAAGCTTTCATGTTTGAAATATCTTTATCGTTAAATGAAACTCCACCTTTTGTAATATCACCATTTTGTACATCTAATAAACCAGTAATTGAACGCAGAACTGTAGTCTTTCCTGATCCATTGCTTCCTAAGAGAGCAACAATATCCCCTTCATTAACGGTAAAGGAGATACCCCTTAAAACTAGAATTACGTCTTGATAAACAACTTCTAAGTTTTTTACCGATAAAATAAGTACTCCCCCAATAAACTTTTACTTATTTAGACTAAAGTATTTAACAAAATGTTTCAATTTGATTTAATAACTTAGATACAATCCAATAATCATTTAGAACTAAAAATCATTTAAACTAGTTGATATGGAAGAGGAAAATTTTACACAGCAAGAACTATTTGAACAAAAAAAATATATTTCAGACTTAGTTGAAGAAAGTACAAGTAAAAATAAATCCTCTTTAAATATTATTTTTGGTAGTTCAATAATCACTAGCATTATTGTTCTCTCATTTTTATATGTTTACGGAATCTTTGAAGAAGAAGAAATTGTGTTACCTGAACCCATAACCATTACAGAAACAATAAAAGAAAAGGAACTTGTAGTGCCAAGAGTTGATTCAACTGAAGTTGTTTCAATTGCTGAAATTGCCACTAAGACAATAGTTCAAGTACAAGTTGGTCAAAGAGATGAAAATAATGATTTTTTTACTATTGGTGGAGGTTCAGGAGTTGTAATAAAAAAGAACGGTCTAATTATTACAAACCATCATGTTATAACAGGAGCTGATGAAATAAGAGTTGTGTTTGAGGATGGACGAATGTATGAGGCAGAATTAATTGGATCAGACCAATTAACTGATGTTGGATTAATAAAAATACAAAAAACTGATTTGTCCCCTGTGGAAATTGGCAATAGTAACAAAATTTTTGTAGGAGATTTAGCAGTAGCAATTGGACACCCTCTAACTCTTGGTGCAGAACCAACAGTAACTACTGGGATTGTTTCTGCCCTTGATAGAAGACTCGATGTAGGAAATGATGCAATGAACTCAGCTGTTACATTATTTGGACTTATTCAAACAGATGCTCCTATCACTAGGGGGTCTAGTGGTGGTGCGTTATTAAATAAAAATGGTGAGTTAATTGGTATTACAACAGCCATTGCAACAGCCGATGTTGGAGCAGAGGGTTTAGGTTTTGCTATACCTATTAATTTAGCTCTTAATATTGTTGATGATTTGCTTGATGATGGAAAGGTTTTTCATGCTTTTTTAGGAATATTAGGTGCACAATATTTTGAAGTAGCTGAAGATGGAGCAAGGATCTTTTCAGGAGTATATATTGAAGAACTATATGGTGCTACAAATGATATGTATGCAATTGGGAAAGCTGGTGCTTTACCTGGAGATATAATTAAAAAAATCGATAATAAACCCGTAAAAACTCTAGATCAATTAATCACAATTTTAAGACGCATGCGTGCTGAAGATGAGGTAAAGATTGAAATTCTGAGAGATGGAAATACTATAACACTAGAATTTAAGTTAGATTTAAGACCATCTGATATCTAATGTCTGAAGATATATTTTCTCAGTTTTTTAATTTATTTAATAATGAAGAACAAGATGTTAACTGGGAGTTAGCAAAGCAAATAAACAACCATATAAATAAAGATGAAGAAACATTTATTCCAGAACTTTCAAATCAAGATATTAGATTTGATGAACTATTCAGAGTAGTTGAACTTAACTATCAAGAATTAGGAGAAACCTCTTCCACTCCCGTTGAGTTAAAATTATTAGCTTCTAAAGATTATGGTTTGTGGTTTTTAGATTCGATAAAACATTTTAACTTTGATAATTTTGAAATAGGTGTTGTCCCTGATGGTCTTGGATTAAAAAATATAAAATCTTCAATCATAGGAATGCAGCTTGGAAATATTTCGGGACTTCTTAGTAAACATACCTGGGGTTTAAGTAACTTCGGGGTTCTCCTTCCAAGATCAAAAACTTTAGCTTTAAATAAACAAAGTTTCTTGAATAGGTTGTCTATGTTTGAAGCAGATGAGAAGGACTTGGCACTAGCAATGATAGGCCTGGAATTTACAGCACTTAGTTTAGGAAAACACGAAGCCCCATTTAAAAAAGTTATAAACAACCTAACAGAAAGTACAAATCAAATGATGGAGAAGATTAAAGACCTTGATATGAATATTGATCCTAATGAATTATCTAATCCTCAAGAAATATTTTCAAACTTACCTGATGGAGAAGGTTTTGATGTAAATGAAATTTTTGAAAGTATAATCACTCCACTTAGCTTCTACAGGGAAGCAATTAAACAAGAGACGAAGAAGCTGAACCTATTAAATGATTCAAGTATTTTTGATTTGGTTATGGATTTATCATTTAGTTCAGGAGAAAATCCTACCAGAGAACTTGAATTAAAAATAAGTGAATTAGATAACTTAACTTCAAATTTTTTCAATTATTTAAATGAATCAAAAAACCAATTTAGTATTAATGATATTTTATCTACTGAAGACCTCATACCTAGCTTTGAAGAACTTAGTGACCCTGTAGCTTGGGCAGCTAGAACATCTTTGCCACCTATTTAAAATAGTTGAGTAAGATAATTGGAAGGAGGAAAAAATGAGTATAAATGTAGGAGATAAAATACCGGAATTTAAATTAATTAATATTGATAAAGAATCATACGAGGACAAAGATTTTTTAGGCAATAAAACAATGTTTGTATTTATGCCTTTCCCTTTTAGCTCTGTTTGTGATAAAGAAATTTGCGATCTTAGAGATTATCAATCTGAATTTGAGAAAAAAGATACAAATACAGTATTAATTACAGTTGGAGCTAGACCAACTAATGAAGCATGGGCTAATCATTATAAGATAAATTTCCCAATACTCGCAGATTTTTGGCCACATGGAGAAATATCAAAGAAATTTGGCTGTTTTGATGAAACAGCAGGTATCTCTTTAAGATACACCTACCTAACAGATGAAGAAAATATCGTAACAGACATAATAAAGAGTGATGAGATACCTGTTGAAAGAAATTTTAGTGAATATAAAGAAAAGTTTGGCGTTTAACCAACGTCCCTAACTTCTTCATCTTGAATTCTTTGACGTTTTATCCTTCTTCGTTCACGTTCAGAGAGACCACCCCATATTCCAAATTTTTCTGAATTTTCGATAGCAAATTCTAGACATTCAGTTTGTACACTACAAGCTCTGCAAATAGCTTTAGCTTTTCTGGTCGAGGCTCCTCTTTCCGGGAAAAATATATCTGCGTCTGCGCCTTTACAATTTGCATCTTCTGTCCATGAAGGCATACCGCCTATTAGTTCCTCAATAATTGAATTCTCCACCCTACTCCTTATAAAAGATGCAAACTAAATTACATATGTGTAATTTATTAAACTTTATCATAATTGTCAAGGTCTGAATTTACGAATTATTTATATGTAATTTGTTCAATGTAGGATAATTATATAGATGGCATATCAAAGAATAGTTTCTTCAGGAGCTGTGTACAAAGGCAAAACCGGTATGTGGCTTTATATCTTTCATAGAATCACAGGAGTTGCTCTTTTTGGCTATCTTCTTTTACATATAATCTCAACTGCATTAATACTGCTAGGTCCGGAAATTTATGAAGGTGCTGAGGCTATTTATAAAAACTTCTACTTTAGGATTGCAGAAATAGGTTTAATGGCTGCTATATTAGCTCATGCAATAAATGGACTTAGAATCATAGCAATAGATTTATGGAAAAAAGGTTCGGACTATCAAAAACAGTTAAATATTATTTCTTTAATATTATTTATTGGAATATTTATTCCATCTACTTACAAAATGACAACTTCATATTTTGATATTTGTCTTGAAAAAAGCTCTCCTGGGACAACAATAGTTGACTGTATGGTCAGGCCTTTGCCAGATTGGAAATCAAAATAATGACAAATAGAACTGATTGGGGAAGAAGAGAACCACCATTAAATGGAACTAATTTTGAACTATATGGATGGTTTTTTATGAGAATAAGCGGTCTTTTATTAGTATTACTGGCCGTAGGTCATATGTTTATTATGCATGTATTTAATGACACACTTAATTTAGATTACGAGTTTGTAGCAGCAAGATGGGATACACCATATTGGAGAATTTTTGACTGGTTGCTGTTAGCACTGAGTCTATTACATGGAACAAATGGATTAAGAGTTGTATTATATGATAATTTGAATGATGTTACCTTCAGGAAGGTTGCAATTGCTGGACTTTACTCAACTTCACTAATCTTCTTTATATTAGGTACATACGTGATTGTTGCATTTGTGAGTCAAAGTTGAAAATTATAAAACATTCTTTCGATGGTGTAATTGTTGGTGCAGGTGGTGCAGGACTTAGAGCAGCAATTGAAGCTGCTCCTCATATGAAGCTTGCTGTAATAACTAAACTTTATCCTACAAGATCCCATACTGGAGCTGCTCAAGGAGGTATGAGTGCAGCTTTAGCAAACGTTGAAGAAGATAACTGGAACTGGCATGCATTTGATACAGTTAAAGGATCAGACTACCTAGCTGATCAACCTGCAGTTGATATTCTATGTAAAGAAGCAATCGATGCTGTTATAGAGCTAGAGCATTGGGGGCTACCATTTAGTAGATTAGATAATGGAAAAATTGCCCAAAGACGTTTTGGAGGACACACAATTAAAGAAGGTGAGGCTCCAGCATTTAGAGCTTGCTACGCAGCTGATAGAACTGGTCATATGATTCTTCAAACTCTTTATCAAAAATGTGTATCAATGGGTGTTGAATTTTTTGATGAGTTTCAGGTTTTAGATATAAAAATTGAAGACGGTATATGTAAAGGTGTTATCGCTTTTGAACTTGCTACAGGAGATATACATATCTTTGAAACTAGAGCTGTTACATTCGCAACTGGAGGTTTTGGAAAAATATTTAAAGTTAGTTCTAACGCACATTCTCTAACGGGCGACGGTCCAGGAATGTTGTACCAAAAAGGAATACCACTTGAAGACATGGAATTTTATCAATTTCACCCAACTGGTATTTACAGGCTTGGTATCTTACTTTCTGAAGCAGCTAGAGGGGAAGGTGGAATTTTAAGAAATAAGGATGGAGAGAGATTTATGGAAAGATACGCTCCAACAATCAAAGACCTTGCGCCAAGAGATATGGTATCAAGAGCTATAGCTACAGAAATTAGCGAAGGTAATGGAGCTGGTCCACAAAATGATTATGTCTTTTTAGATCTAACTCATCTAGGGGAAGAAACAATTAGAGAGAAATTACCAGATATTACTGATTTTGTAAGAACTTATGTAAAAATCGAACCTATAAATGATCCTATACCAGTTCAGCCAACTGCTCATTATGCAATGGGAGGAATACCTACCGACGTATTTGGAAGAGTTGTAAGTGATGAAAAAAATACTGTATTGCCAGGTGTATATGCTGCAGGAGAGGCAGCTTGTGTAAGTGTACATGGTGCAAACAGACTAGGAACTAACTCCTTATTGGACATTGTAGTTTTTGGCAAAAGAGCTGGCCAGAGTATGTTGGAATATGTTTCAAGTACAAAAGCAAGCTCACTTAGTGATAATGCATCTGAGGAGCTAGAAAATAAATTAAACAAACTCCTTGAAAAAGAACATACTGATGAATTTTCAGTTGGAAGAATAAGAAACGACCTACAGGAATCAATGGAAGAAAATGCAAAAATATTTAGAACAGAGGAAACACTGAATAATCAGGTTGAAATATTAGAAAATCTAAGAGAACGTTATGAAAATGTAACTATTTTTGATAAAGGTAAAGTATTTAATACAGAGTTGATGGAGGCTATAGAGTTAGATTATCTTCTAGATATGTCCGAATCAACTGTGGCTAGTGCTTTGGCTCGTAAGGAATCTAGAGGTGCTCATTCTAGGCAAGATTATCCAGAAAGAAATGATGACAACTGGATGAAGCATTCATTTGCATTTAAAAATGGAAATTCTGCAACTCTTCGCTACAAGGATGTAGAATTAGGAAAATATGAACCAATGGAAAGAAAATACTAATGGACATTGAGCTAAAGATTTTAAGATACAATCCAGAAACTGATAGAAAAGGTCACTGGGAGTATTATAACCTTGAGGCTGATCCTGAAGAAAGAATTTTGGACTTACTCCATAAAATAAAATGGTTTGAAGATGGAAGCCTTTCATTTAGAAGGTCTTGTGCTCATGGAGTATGTGGGTCTGATGCAATGGTAATCAACGGAGAAAACATGTTGGCATGTCAAGTACTCGTTAAGGAGTTAGGTAATAGGATAACAATAGAACCAATCAGAGGCTTGCCTGTAGTTAAAGATTTAATTGTAGATATGGAACCATTCTTTGATAGCTACAAAAAAGTTATGCCATATTTAATTAATGAAAATGAACCTGGAGAAAGAGAAAGACTTCAAAGCCCTGAAGATAGGGATAAATTTGAAGATACCACAAAATGTATACTCTGTGCAGCCTGCACAACTAGTTGTCCAGTGTTTTGGACTGCGGAATCATATGTAGGGCCAGCAGCAATAGTTAATGCTCATAGATTTGTATTTGATTCAAGAGACGAAGGATCGAAACAAAGATTAGAAATACTTAAAGATGTAAATGGTGCATTTAGGTGTCGAACTGCTTTTAATTGCACAAGTGCTTGTCCTAGAGGTATACAAGTTACAAAAGCGATTGAAGATATTAAAAGAGAAACTCTATTAAATAATTGAACACTGAATTAATAAAAGATATAGAAAAAGTAATTGATAATTTAAAATTATCTAATAAAAAAAATCTTTCTAATATTTTTCTTCAAATAAAAGATAATGAAAATAATGAAATTATAAATCTTGATACTGGATTGATAGAGAAAAACAATATTAATAAAAAATCAAATCTAATAATAAAAATGACTCTAGAAACATTTAATAGTATTAAAAATAATAAAAAAAATCCTGAAGACTTACTATTCGAAGAAAAAATAAAAATTTCGGGAGATATAAACTTACTCCAATAAAATGAAAAGACGGCATAGCCGTCTTTTCAATTGATTAAATTTGATAATTTAATTTAAACTATCTTTCAATCCTTTTGCCGCTTTAAAAGCTGGCGCATTCTTTGCAGCAATCTGTATAGTTTCACCAGTTGCTGGATTTCTTCCCTGTCTTGCAGCCCTGTATCTTGATTCAAACTGTCCGAAGCCTGCGATACTAACTTTATCGCCATTCTTCATACCGTTTGTAATACCATCAAAAACTGCATCAACAGCTGCTTTAGCGTCTGATTGAGACAATCCAACTTCGGATGCCACAACACTTGCCAATTGGTCTTTATTCATAGCTGTTTAGCCTTTCTTTAATGAGTTTTTACTCTCCTTTAATTATAGTTTTTTATAAACAAATGTCTTTAAATTCAATAATTATTGGGTTTTTTTTAAAAAAAGCTGATTTTATTGAGTATTTATGCTATTTAGCTCTTCTACTTTTTCTTTTACTGCCTCAGAAGCTGTAAATAATGCCTTTTTTTCATCATTTGTTAACTCATGTTCAATTATTTCAGTTACACCTTCTGATCCAAGTTTTGCTGTCACACCTAAATAAACATCGCTTATACCGTACTCACCATCAAGCCATGCACAAACAGGAATTTCTTGATTCGAATCGCTTAATATTGATTTAACCATCGTCGCTGCAGCTGATGCAGGAGCAAAATATGCACTACCTGTCTTAAGTAGCCCAACAATTTCTGCTCCACCATCAGAAGTTTTTTGAACCAATTCGTTAATTTCAGACTCTGAAAGTAAATCTAATAATGGCTCTCCATTTACTTTACATAATGATGGCACGGGAACCATTGTTTCTCCATGGCTACCTAAAGTTAAGGCTTGAACCTTGGATATGTTTACTCCAAGTTTCTCAGAAATAAAATAAGCAAATCTTGAAGAATCTAGTACACCTGCTTGTCCAATCACTCTTTTCTTAGGAAGATTAGAAACTTGAGAAGTAAGTGTAGTCATCTGATCTAAAGGATTTGTGACAACAACTATTACAGGGTTCTCAGAATACTTTAAAATATTTTCAGTAACTTCTGTAACAATTCCTGCATTAACTTCTAATAAATCCATTCTTGACATGCCAGGCTTTCTTGGTAACCCTGCAGTTATAACTACAACATCAGAATCTTTAGTATCCTCATAAGAATTTGTTCCAATAATTTTGGTATTAAACTTTTCAACATATCTTGATTGGTTAATATCTAATGCTAGGCCCTGAGGCAAGCCATCAACAATATCCGTCATCACAACTTCATCTGCTAAATCATATTCAGCAATTCTTAAAGCAGTCATTGAACCATATTTGCCAGCCCCAACAACAGTAACTTTTTTCACTTATATCCCCTTAAAATTGATCTATATTTTCGACTAATGATTTTGCAAATTCAGAAGATTTTAATGTTGTGGCATCATCCCTTCCTCTGGCTAAGTCATAAGTTACATTGCCTTCTAAAATTGATTTTTCCATTGATTTAACAATTAGTTCTGCAGCTTCATCCCAACCCATATATCTGAACATCATTTCCCCTGATAAGATTAATGATCCAGGATTTGCTTGATCTTTTCCAGCATATTTTGGTGCTGTGCCATGAGTTGCTTCAAATACTGCTTTACCATTTTCATAATTAATGTTTCCACCAGGACTTATTCCTATACCTCCTATTTGTGCAGCCAATGCGTCAGAAGCATAATCTCCATTTAAGTTTGTTGTAGCAATAACATCAAAGGTTTCAGGCTTAATTAATATTTGTTGCAAGAATGCATCCGCTATAACATCCTGTACAAGAATCTTATCTCCAGGATCTCCATTACACTCTTCCCAAGAAACAGCTACATCCGAGAACTCATTCTTAACTAATTCGTATCCCCACTTCCTGAATGCACCTTCAGTAAATTTCATAATGTTTCCCTTGTGAACTAAAGCAACATTTTTCCTTTTATTTTCAACAGCGTAATTTAGTGAAGCTCGAATTAGTCTTTCAGAAGCAGTTCGCGAAATAGGTTTGATACCAATACCACTATCCTCTCTTGTGTTCCAACCAAATTCTTTATTTAAAAAGTCATTTAATTTTTTAACTTCCTCACTACCTTCTTCTAATTCTTTACCTGCATAAACATCTTCTGTGTTCTCTCTAAATAAACTTATATCTACATCTTCTGGATTTTTTGTTGGTGTTTGAATTCCTTTAAAATACTTTATTGGGCGCAAGCAAACATATAAATCCATTACTTGTCTAATTGAAACATTAATTGATCTAATTCCTTCTCCTACAGGTGTTGTCAGTGGTCCTTTAATTCCTACACCATATTCATTAAATTTATCTAGAGTTTCCTGTGGCAACCATTCGTTAGCATTATCAAAAGCTTTTTGCCCAGCTAAAACTTCTGACCAATTAATCTTTCTTTCACCTAAGTAAGCTTTCTGAACAGCAGCATCAAATACTAACTGTGCTGCTGGCCATATATCAATCCCTATACCGTCACCCTCTATATAAGGTACAGTTGGATTATCCGTAGCAAAAGATTTTCTTGTTTCACCTATTGCTTTAGATAGCTCATCTCTATTTAAATTCTCTGCCGTCAAATTAATTCCTCTATAGCCTTACCTATTTTGGTAGGATTTGAAACTACAATAGCACCTGCTTCATTTAAAGCTTCCATTTTTGCTTTTGCTGTACCTTTATTTCCTGAAACAATTGCTCCAGCATGACCCATTTTTTTTCCTGGAGGTGCTGTTACACCAGCTATATATGATACTACTGGCTTAGTTATGCTGGATTTAATATATTCTGCTGCTTCTTCTTCTGCACTCCCTCCAATCTCTCCAATCATCACTATTGCAGATGTTTCACTGTCTTTTTCAAATTCACTTAATACATCAATAAATGACATTCCTGGGACTGGATCTCCTCCTATTCCTATGCAAGTTGACTGTCCTATATCAAGCTGGGTTAATTCGTGTACTGCTTGATATGTTAAGGTTCCAGATCTAGATACAACTCCAACATTTCCCTCTTTAGTAATTTCATGAGGCATAATCCCTACATTTGATTTTCCAGGAGATATGAGTCCAGGACAATTAGGACCTAATAATTTTGAATCTGTTTTATTTTTTATTATGTCGTACATCTCAGCTTCATCTTTAGCTGGTATGCCTTCTGTAATACACACTACTAACTCACAGCCTGCATAAGCAGCTTCTAGTACAGCTTCTTTTGCGAAAGCTGGAGGAACGAAGGTCATTGCAACATTTGCACCAGTTCCTTCTATTGCTTCTTCAACTGTATTAAAAATAGGAATAGTCTCTATGTTCTCTCCACCTTTTCCTGGTCTAGTTCCAGCTACAATTTTTGTTCCATAATCTCTATTCCTTAGAGCATGGAACTGCCCTTCTCTGCCAGTTAAGCCTTGTACAACTACCTTTGTGTTCTCATTAATTAAAATAGACATAACTAAGCTCCACTTTCAACAGCTAACTTTGCAGCATTATCCATATTTTCAGATATAAAAATATTCTCGTTTGGATTATTTTTTAATATATCTAAACCTTCTAAAGCATTTGTGCCATCAAGACGTATAACAATTGGCCATTTCAAATTTTTACCCTTAGTGGCTTTAACAATTCCTTCTGCAACTAAATCACACCTGGTAATTCCTCCAAATATATTGATCAGCACACTCTTAACATTTGGATCAGTTTCTAAAACTTCTAGTGCTGCACTTACTGTTTCGGATTGTGCTCCTCCCCCTATATCAAGAAAGTTTGCAGCATTACCACCATGCTCAGCTACAACATCTAGAGTTGACATTACCAAACCTGCTCCATTACCAATTATTCCTACAGAGCCATCTAGTTTTATAAAATTCAAACCTCTCTCTTTAGCATACTTTTCTTCTTCTGGAATTGGAATTTCGTCTTCTAAGGTTTGGAAATTTTCATGTTTAAATTTTGCATTCATATCTAATGCAACTTTTGCATCTAAAGCCATCACCCCGCTACTTGTTATAGCTAGTGGGTTAACCTCTACTAAATCACAATCACCCGCAACAAAAAGTTCGAATAATTTTTTTATTATTTGAATTAACTCAACTGTATATTCTTGATTCAACTTTGCATTTAATATTGAGTTATCTAAATCTTTATCAATCAAACCTTCCGATGGAGAAATATGTAACTTAATTAGATCATCAGGAGTATCTTTTGCAACCTGTTCAATATCCATTCCACCTTTAGAACTAAGCATCATAAGATATTTTTTTTCAGACCTATCTAAAGTAAATGAAATATAATATTCTTCATAAATTTCAGACGCTTCTTCAACTAATAAAATCTCTACTTTGTGCCCTTTTATGTCCATTCCAAATATTGCATTAGCTGAATCTTCTAATTCTTGATAGTTGTTTACTACTTTTATTCCTCCAGCTTTACCTCTTCCTCCAACCTGAACTTGTGCTTTAACAACTACTGGATAATTTAATGTATTTACCTTTTCAAGATCATTAAGGTTTTTAATCAAAACTGATTTTGGATGGCTTATTTCATAACTTTGATAAAGCGATTTTCCCTGATATTCAAATAAATCCATGTTTCAATAAAGAATTATATATTCTCTAAAAAAATAGTTTTAATTAGATTCTTATTCAAATTTAATAGGCGCCCATTCAATATCTAAGTGCTTAATTCCCCATTCGTCTCCAAAATCTATTGTTATTTCATTGCCTGAAGTTTCAATAACTACTCCTTTACCGTATTTTTCATGAGTAACTTTTTTCCCCGCAGTATCTTCTTTTGGATCTAACGAATTAATCTCATCTGAATGAGATACTTCTATCTCATTAAAAAAAGGTTTGGCTTCATCTAAAAATCTACTTGGGAGATTGTAATTTGTACCACCCCAGAGTGTACGTGTACTTGAATAAGTTAAATATAGTTTTTTTTCTGCCCTAGTCATGCCTACATAACATAGTCTTCTTTCTTCTTGTATATCAAATTCATTTTCAGACTTTTGATTAGGAAAAATATTTTCTTCCATTCCAGTCATAAAGACAAGAGGAAACTCTAGGCCTTTAGCGTTATGAAATGTCATCAAAAGAACCTTGTCTTCATCTGTGATATCATCTGAATCTGTGAATAACGCCAATGATTCTAAATAATCTCTAACTTTTGAATATGGATCTTCAACCTCTTCGTCATAAAGATTTTCAAATTCAAAGGCTGCAGTTAGTAATTCATCAAGATTCTCTATTCTCATTTGAGACTCGAGAGTACCCTCCTTTATTAATTCATCTTTGTATCCTGTTAGTTCAAGTATTTTTATAATGGATTTTGATGGACCTTCAATTGCATAGGTTTTTAATTCAGTCACCAATTCCTTAAAATTATTGATTTGATTAATAACTCTCTCTGATAAAGAATCAATATCATCTACATGCTCAATAACATTAGAAACCGAGATGTTCTTAGAGTTAGCGTAATCTCTTAATTTCTGTAAAGTAGAATCTCCTATCCCTCTTCTTGGAACATTTAAAATTCTTTCAAAGGATACTGAGTCATCTTGATTTACCAAATAATTTAAATATGAAAGAACATCTTTAATTTCTTTTCTGTCGTAAAATCTAACATTCCCAATAACCCTGTAGTTAAGACTTTGTTTTCTTAATTCCTCTTCAAATATTCTCGATTGATTATTTGTTCTATAAAAAATTGCTACTTCATCAAATTCATCCTTATTTAATGTGTTTGAAATTTCCTGAACTATCCATCTTGCCTCTTCTCTTTCAGAGTTAAAGTTAAGTACATTTACATCTAATCCATCTTCATTATCTGTCCATAATTTTTTATCTTTCTTCCTTGGATTGTTAGATATAACAGCATTTGCAATATCTAAAATTTTCTGAGAAGACCTATAGTTTTTTTCAAGAGTAATGATTGTTGAATTAGTAAAGTCTTTTTCAAATTCTTCTATATTCCTTATATCTGCTCCTCTAAATGCATAAATACTCTGGTCAGAATCTCCAACAACACACAAGTTCTTATGTTTTGAAGAAAGCAATTCAATTAATTTATATTGGACAAGATTGGTGTCCTGGTATTCATCTACCATAATGTATTGGAATTTTTTTGACCAATACTCCAAAGCCTGATCACTAGTTTCTAATAACTCAACTGTTCTATTTAACAAATCGTCAAAATCCATCGAGTTTGAGAGGATAAGCTTTTTTTGATAAGAGGTATAAATTTCAGCTACTTTGACTTCAAAAAATGATTCTGCTGTTTCCAGTGATTCACCTGGGGATACTCTCATATTTTTTAAACTAGAAATATGTGCTTGGAATCTCTTAGGGGAATACTGCTTCAGGTCCACATCATTCTCTCTCATGCAGTTCCTTATCAATTTTAATGAATCAGACTGATCATAAATAGTGAAATTGTTTTTAAATCCAATTAGATGTCCATGAATTCTTAATATTTTTACACAAGAGCTATGAAAAGTTGAAATCCATTTTGGCGAAACTTCTAAATTTAAAAGATTACTAATTCGATCTTTCATCTCATCAGCAGCTTTGTTTGTGAAGGTTATAGCCAAAATATTTTCAAAACTTATTGAATAATTCATAACCAAATGTGCGTATCTATATGTTAAAACCCTTGTTTTTCCTGAACCAGCACCAGCAATAATTAATAGGGGGCCATCAATATGCTCAATTGCTTTCTTCTGTTCTTCGTTAACTAATTCTTCCCAATCTTTTGGAATGCTCTTTATTGTGCTCATTATTTTTAGATACCTAAAAGCCCGTTTACTTCTTTCATTGTTTCTTTTGCTGAACTTTTAGCTATATCTAAATTAGCTTTTAATAATGACAAAATTTCTTTCTCATTTAAAGATTTATATTTGGAAAATATAGGTTCGATATATTCAGCAACTGTTTCTCCAACTTCAATTTTAAATTCTCCATATTTCGATCCAGAAAACTTTTTTTCTACTTCTTTATGAGTAATCCCTTTTATTGAAGAATAAATATCAATTAAATTACTAATACCTTTCTTTGCTTCTAAATCATATCTAATTTCATCTTCAGAGTCAGTAACAGATGATTTAAATTTCTTAATAATTTGATCTCTTGAATCATCAAAATATATTGTTCCGTTAATATCATCAGCACTTTTTGACATCTTATTTTCTGGATGCCTAAGGGACATCAATCTAGTACCAACTTTTCCAGATGTTTTCTCAGGTATAGGAAAAACATTGCCATACTTATTATTAAACCTTTCAGCAATATTGCGAGTTAACTCTAAATGTTGAGTCTGATCATCTCCTACTGGCACTTCATTAGCTTTATGAATTAAGATATCAGCAGTCATTAGAATTGGATAAGTTAAAATTCCTGCATGATTACCTAGTTCAGAAGATTTTTCTTTAAATTGAGTCATCCTTTGAAGCTCTCCTATCTGACAAAAATTTGACAATACCCAAGACAACTGTGCATGTTCAGAAACTTTACTTTGTGTATAAATTGTTGAGTTATCTAAATTTATTCCTGCAGCGATTAAAACTCTGACAGTAGATAATATATTTTCTTCCATTTTTTTTGGATCTGGATGGGTAGTTAATGAATGTAAATCGACAACACAAAAATAATTTTTATTTTTAATGTTAGACATATCAACCCAATTGTTAATAGCACCTAAGAAATTTCCAAGATGTACCTTACCAGTTGGTTGTATACCTGAAAAAACAGTTTTCATATCTGCTATTCTAATAAGTTAAATCAGAATGGAGTACTATTATCAAATCTGAATTTTCAATGTCTGCTTATGCAGGTTTAAGAAACATAATAATAATTGGCTCCCTTTATGGATTTCATGGACTAATTAATCGAAGTTTATTAATCGATGGAATTAATGAAGTTTTTCTTGTAACTGCAAGAATAAGTCTGGTTGCTTTCTTCTTAGCCTTTTATTGCTTAAAAGATTTTATTAATGAAATAAATGTAAATTACTTTTTAAAAGGTAGTCTTACAGGGGTCTTAGCAATATTAGCCCCAGGTTGGACATTTATTTATGCACTTAAAAATATTTCTTCTGGCTTAAATAGTATCTTTATATCAACAATTCCATTATTTACAGTAATTTGGGTTTTCTTTTTTTATAAAGATGAAAAAATTACAAAACTTAAAATTCTATCCGTTTTAATAGGTCTTGCTGGTTTAATTCTCCTTTTCTTTTCTGGCGTAACAGGCATATCAGGAGAAGGAAACCTTCTAATTGGGGGAATATTAGCATTAGTTGGAGTCCAAGGACTTGCCTTAAGCAATATAACAAACAGGAAACATTCTCAATATATACCTGCAAAAGTTTATCTTTTTACACAATGGATTGTTGGAAGTTTTATATCCATAATTTTATTTTTAATCCTTGGTGGAAACTTTGAAGTTATGACATCATCTGTAATCTTTAGATTATTGGGATTAGTCTTTATCGATATTGCAAGCTACTCATTATTTTTCTATACCATAAAAAGAGTTTCTGCTTCTTTTACAACTTTAGTTGATTATGTTGTTCCAGTTGTTGGAATAACTGCAGGATACATATTGTTAAATGAAATTGTAAGTAATGTTTTTTTTGTAACCTTAATTCTTATATTTATATCTTTGTATTTAGCAGTAATTGATGAATCAGAAAATTTGCATTAAATAATATTAAACATTCTTCTTACCATTTTTGCAGTTGCTCCCCACAAAATTTCATCTCTAATCTCAAATATCCAGTCCGTATCATAATGACCTCTAAATAACCAATTATTTTCATTTTGAAGATCTTCTAATGGTACGAAATATACTTCTTGAACCTCTGAAGTATTAAATGAATTTGGTTTTTTTTCTAATTTACATAATATTGGATAAACTTCAAACTTATATTCAACTGTATCTATAGGTTCTAGCATCCCAAATGGAATAATTGATTCTCTTTCAAGCAATAATTCCTCACAAGCTTCTCTTATAGCTGTGTCAACAATGCTTTCATCACCACTTTCTTTCTTACCACCCGGAAATGCAATATGTCCTTTGTGTGTAGGTAATTCCTCTGATCTTTTAATTAAAACTAATTCTTTATCTTGGTATATCAGCATTGCAACAGAGGCATATTCTTTGCTTAATTTTACAGATGGGATTCTAAGATTTTTATATTTTAAATTTTCAATCAACTTTTTTTACTTCCTCTTAGCAACTAAGTCAACCTCAATTCCAATAGGATTAAGCACTTCCCAGGCATTAAATTTTGTTGGTGCATCAAATCCAAACCAAGTTGTGTCAATTTCCGTTATACCAAAAATCTTAATCTCATCATTTTCCATATATGCTGTTACTGAAAAGGGTACGCTTACTTCAATATTCCTAATTGTTAGTATCCCAACAATTGTTTCGTCGATTTTCGAATCAAAATCATTATTGGGGAGAATCAGTTCACTTATTTTATATGTAGCACTAGGAAATAGATTTGATTCTAACCAGTTATTTCTTATTTGATTATCTCTTATTGAGTTGCCACTATTTAAAGTTGTTAAGTCTACAGAAATTAATAAATCCGTAATCAATAAACATGAATCAGCAAGATCACATGAGTCAAGAGAGAGCTTAAAACCTCCAATGATTTTTCTTGTTGAACCTCTTACTATTTCTAAATTTGCGTTAAGAAAATCTTTTGGTGCTAAATAGCTAACCTTGCTTTTTTCATCGTCTATTAAATAATCAATATTTGTAAACGTATCAAGCTGGACCACTTCAATAGTTGTAGTTGTAGTATCATCATTTTCAATAATTTCTTCTGACTGTGTCTCTGATGCAGTTGTTTCAGTTGAAGTAACGTTTGATATCTCTTCTGTAGAAGTTTGGGAACAGAAACTTAAAAAAACAATTAAAACTATATATTTCCTCATATTCTTATATTAGTAAATATATAAATTCGATTAATTTATATTGAATGACATTATATTTTATCAATTATTCTTATAAAATTAACTAGTGGACTTAATAATTGATACAAAAACAAAAATTAGAACATTATATTTATTCCCTTCTTTCTTGTTCTTATTTGTAATTTTTATTTTAATTATTCTTATAACTGCATTTATTCCGAAAGGAAAAAAAATTGCAACAAGAGTTTACCATTATTTTGGATGGCTTGGAATCAGAATGGTTGGTGTAAATTTAACTACATCTGGTATTGAAAAAGTTGATGTTAAAAAAAGCTACGTAGTTGTTGGAAATCACCCCTCAACTTTAGATATTTTTACCCATATCCATGCTTTGCCAGTTTCAATAAGATTCTTAACTAAAACTGAACTATTTCGTATACCTTTTTTTGGAAGAGTTTTAAAAATTTTAGGGTTACCAAGAATTGATAGGAAAAATGCACAATTAAATTTAGATAAAATTAATAAATCAATATCGGAAGTTCTGGAAGATGGAAACTCAATAATGATATTTCCTGAGGGTACAAGAAGTAATCAAAAAAAACTTCTACCTTTTAAAAAAGGTGCTGCAAATATAGCCAAAGCATTTAATCTTCCAATTTTGCCAGTAGTTAGCCATAACGCCCACAATTTAATGGTCAAAGGAAAAGTGTGGTTTAAGAGTGGAGATATTCATCTAGATATATTAGACCCAATAGAGAATACAGAGAATTTTTCAACCGAGGAATTAACAGATTTAATATTTAAGAAAATTAATAAAGTATTAAATAGCTAAAAATAATTTTAAAAAACGATGGAATTGTTCTTTATTTTTACCTGAATCTAACATTTCATCAACAGTATCTGTCTCTTTGAATAAGTAAAATTCTTCAAAAACCTCTAAGCCATAATTTTTAAGTTGTTCAGACAGCAAAATAAAGGCATCCTTTGCGTTGCTCCCGCTACCATCTACTGAAGAAACTACTGCAACTTTTTTGTTCTTAAATAATTCATTATAAGAATAGTTTTCAAAACCTAAAGAAAGCCAATCTAAAGTATTTTTTAAGTGAGATACATATCCTCCGTTAAATACTGGACTAAATATCAATATTTTTTCACTAATCATTAGTGACTCTCTAATCTCTACTATTGGTTTTGGTTGTAAATCTTCATAATCTAGTAAGAATGGTGTATCTTGATAAAGTTCCTTATAAATGAAGGAACTAACATTTAATTCATCAAAATATTCTTTAACATATGAAGCTAATTTATTATTCCTTGATTCTTCACGAGTTCCAGCGCCTAATAATAGTATTTTTGACATAAAATAATTATGTAATTACATTTTATTTATATGAGTAAAAATTTTGAGAATTTTATAGAACTTGATATAAGAGTAGGGAAAATTATCTCTGCAGAGGAGTTTGTAGAGATAAATAAGCCTTCATACTTGCTAAATATTGATTTTGGAGAAGAAATCGGTATAAAAAAAACAAGTGCTCAAATTACTAATTATCCTCTAGAAAGTCTAATTAATAAGAAATGTATTGCGGTAATAAACTTAGGAGATAAACAAATTGGATCAATAATGAGCCAATGCTTAATTCTTGGGTCAATAGATAAAAATGGAAAAGTTTTGTTACTAAATCCAGATGAATCTTCATCTCTAGGAGATAAAGTATCTTAACTTATTAGTGAATTAAATTTCTTAATACTAAAACTTCCAACTCTTTTATGAATCTTTTCTCCATTACTATCAACTAACACATACGTAGGTGTAAATTTTAATCTATACTTTTCACGAATTGCTTCATAGCCTTTCTTTGAAGCATTAACAGTAACAATTGGTATATTTGGATTATTTTTCTTAAATTCATCAACTATGAATTTTGATGCTGTACAACCTAGTCAATAATCGGAATAATACTCAATAATTGTATATTTAAAGTTAGAAAAATTATGTCCATCAATTACTAGTCCTCTGTTAGAAGTATATAAATATAAAATGAATGAAAATATAAGAGCCAAAATAGTTAGAACATTTAATACGAAGAAAGGTTTTATTAAAATTGAGACAATTGCTACAGCAATTAACCATACAACTGGAGCATAAATTAAACTATATTTATTAATAAATTTCAAAAGTATTCTTTTCAAATTTTTTCCTAATCTAAACAAATTATACTTTACTTATGAATTTGATTAATGTCCTTAAAAAAAGTGGATACAGGGTAACAACTTCAAGAGAAATAATTTGCAGGATACTTGAAGAAGCTGGGCATGAACACTTTACTGCTGATAGCTTATTTAAATTAGCCCGTAAACATTCCAATGAAATCGATTTAGCAACCATATATAGAACCTTCGAATTGCTTGAAGAATTAGGAATTATAGAACATTCCCATCAAGCTCATTCTTCTGGGATATATTATCTTAAGGGTAATAAGACAAATACTCATATAGCTTGTGAAAAATGTGGAGATATTGAAGACATATCTAGCAAAACTATCAGTAAGGTTAATGAACTGATTTCCAAAGATACAAATTATGAAATAGAAAAGAATCATTTTGTGTATTCTGGATTTTGCAAAAAATGTAAATAAATATATTTTATTGCAAACGATTTGCATTAAGATTGTTTTATGTATTCTACAAGTCACGCTCATCACTTATCACTACATAGGGAATCTAGTTTAAAAAATGTAAAACCTGAACTAAAGATCTTATCTACTTTTCTTATTGTATTAACAATTGCTTTCTCAGATGTTCAGAACATATTTCAGGTTATATCTCATTCCCTTATAGTTTTTACTGTACTTTATCTGTCTAACATCCCTTTAAAGACCTATCTGAAAAGACTAACAATAGATATTCCATTTATTATTTTTGCTTTATTTCTTCCATTTTTAAGCAGTGAAAATAACGACATAGTTTATACATTTCTTGGTTTAAATATATTTAAAACTGGCTTACTAGATATGTTTGCAATACTTTTTAAAGCTACCTTAGGACTCACTATGGGCATTTTTCTAACAGCTGTTACAAGTAATATCGAATTAATCTATGGTTTACAGAAGCTGAGACTTCCACAAATTATTATTGCTATCATGTCATTTGCTATAAGATACATTGATGTATTTATCGATGAGTTTAAAAGAGTAAAAACTTCTATGAGATCTAGGGGTTATAAGGAAAAAGGTATAAAAACTCTTATACCTATCGCCTATGCATCAGGAGCTATGTTAATTCGGGGATATGAAAGAGGAGAAAGAGTTTACTTATCCATGATATCAAGAGGTTTTAATGGTTCTATAGAATTGAAAGAGAGAAATTACAAAAATTCAATTATCTTAAATGTCTTAACTATAGCTTCAATAATTGTTTTAATTGTGGACACATATCTATGAACAACTATTTAAAAATTAATAACCTTTCTTATAGCTATCCGGATGGTCATAAAGCTCTTAGTAGTGTTAGCTTCTCAATAGACCAAGGTGAGTCTATCTCAATACTAGGCCCAAATGGTGCAGGTAAAACTACCTTAATACTCCACTTAAATGGCATACTTGGTAAATTATCAGGAGAAATTGAAGTTAGTGGGCTGAAGTATATTCCAGATAATATTGATAAAATTCGAAAAACAGTAGGTGTTGTTTTTCAAGATCCTGATGATCAGCTATTTATGCCAACAGTAATTGAGGATGTAATGTTTGGACCAAAAAATTTTGGATTTACACAAAAGGAAGCTGAGGAAAATTCGTTAGAAGCATTAAAAATGGTTGGAATGGAAAAATTTGAAGATAGAGCACCTCATCATTTAAGTTTTGGTCAAAAAAGAAAGGTTGCAATCGCAACTGTATTAGCTTCAAAGCCAAAACTATTAGTACTTGATGAGCCTGCTTCAAACTTAGATCCCACATCAAGAAAGGATTTAATTGATATTTTGAAAAGCTTAAATATATCATTAATTTTGGTTACTCATGACCTCCCAATGGCTTTGGAAATTTGTGAAAGAAGCTTAGTTTTGAATGAAGGAGAAATTAAAAAAGACGATCTAACAATAAATATTTTAAAAGATGAGAAATTTATGAAAAAAAATAGGCTAGAGCTACCTTACGGATTTGCCTTTCATCACCTGGGTGAAGAATAAGAATCAGCAGTTATAAACTCAATTACTTTTTTTGTTGCTTCATATGATTCTTTGATTGGAAAGAAGTGCCATGCATGCCATAAGTCATCCCAAACTTGAAGTTCATATTTTGTACCTTTTTCACTAAGTTTCTTAGTAAATTCAATAGCATCATTATACAAAAGTTCGTTTGAACAAACTTGAATTAAAGTTTCAGGAAAATCGTTAATATCTGCAAAAACTGGAGAAAGAATCGGATTATTAGTTTCAAATTCACCTGCATAGTATTCTCCTACAAAATGCATTCCGTCTATGGCTAATAATATATCTTTGTTCTTTAAATAGCTTCTGTCTCGATTTTTATCAGAGAGATCTAACCATGGGGAAAGCAGAACTAATTTATCTGGTTTTATACTAAAAGTATCATCAACAACTAACCCCGTTGATAAACCACCCCCGGCAGATTCACCTGCCCAAATCGAATTTTTGCTTCCTTCTATGTTATTAATATATTCTACAACTGCTTTTGCATCATCATGAGCAGAAGGAAATACATACTCAGGGCTTAATCTATATTCAAAAAAATAAAATGGTGTTTTTGTACCTGCAGATAATCGCGAAACAAAGTGTTTATGTGAAATTATACTTCCAGCGTAATAACCACCCCCATGGAAATAAACACCATAAGTATCTTCTGCGCAATCTTGTGGTGTAAATTTATATACATCAACGGGGGTCCCTTGAAGTTTCTCAACATTAACACTTTCATCAAATTCAAGAAGTTTAGAGCCACTATTGTTTAAACCTTGTCTAGATAATTTCGCAAAATCCAATCTAGTTTCATAAGTTACATCACTAGTGGGGACGTTTAAAGCAATCTTGTCTTTTACCTTTCTTAATGGAAGAATTAGTTTATATAGACCTTTTCTGAATGAAATAGGCAAACGTGGAATGTACTCTATGGTAAATACTTCTATAATTTTTATAAGCATCTTGGACATGCTTTAATTATACAATTTTTTAAGAATGAATAAATATCTATAATGGTTAAATGTCAAAAGTTAATGGATCAATAGCAATACTTGGATCAGGTGAAACAAGTCCAAATCTAGTATCAGCTCACAAACAAGTAGTAAATAATATTAAAGATGAAGTTAATGCTTACTTAATTGATACTCCTTTTGGCTTTCAGGAAAATGCTGATGAACTAACTAGTAAATTAAAAGAATTTTATAAAAAAAGTGTAAATATTGAAATAAATGTAGCAAGTTTTAGAAATAAAAAAGTAATTAATTCAATCAACTATTTTCAAATGATTGAGGAACTCTCTAACTCAAATTTTATTTTTGCTGGACCAGGAAGTCCAAGTTATGCATCAAAAACATGGGCTGATTCAGAAATCCCAGAACTTTTTAAAGAACATATAAATAAAGGTGGTGTCGCTGTATTTTCAAGTGCTGCTGCTTCAACTTTAGGTGTAAAAACTTTGCCTGTTTATGAAATCTATAAAGTAGGTACTGAGCCTTATTGGGAAAAAGGTTTAAATATTTTAGATATATTTGAATTGAATTGTACAGTTATTCCACACTTCAATAATAAAGAAGGTGGAACTCACGATACAAGCTTTAGCTATGTTGGAGAAAAAAGAATTAAGGCTTTGCTCACTAAAGAATTTACAAACATATTAGGGATAGATGAACATACCGCCCTTATTATCAATGGAGAAAAAAATTCTTTTGAAGTTATAGGTATAGGTAATGTAACAGTATTAAACCCTTCTGGAGAGACAAAGTTCCAAAAAGAAAGTATATATAATTTAAACGAACTAAAAGGCCTTCTTACTATGCCGAAAAAAAGTATTTATAAAGAAAAAGAAAAAAAAGTTAATCTAGATGAAACAAGTCAATTAAAGAAAGATATAGCCAAATTAAGATTGGAACTTAAAAATGAAAAAAATTATTCAGAAATTTTTAATAATTTAGTTCATAAATTAATTTCTTTAAGAAATAGTTTGAGAGAAAAGAAAAGCTTCGAGGAAGCAGATGAAATAAGAAATCTTTTAGATGATTTAGGTATTGAATTAGAAGATAATAAGGATTCTTCTAGCTGGTCATTTAAAGATCAATAGAAGAAAATTTACCAATAATTCGAAACTCTTTTGTGACTTTACTTAACTTCTCTTCAAGCTGATTGTCTACTTCATTATTTTCATTTTGATAATCAATATAAAATTTATATTCCCAAGGAGAACCAAGTATCGGTCTAGACTCAAGTTTTGTAAGATTCAATTTTAGTTCTTCAAATATCTTCAAGCCTTTTAACAATGAACCTGGTTTATCATCTGCTATAAGGATCGCTGAACGCTTATCTTTATTATCTGAAATATCCGGATCTTCTTTCCCGACAAGAAAAAATCTTGTGTAGTTCTCTACATGGTTAGAAATATTGTTCTCCAATATTTTAAACCTCTTGTCATTTCCAAAATGTTCACCCGCAATTGCTGCTATTGTCTTAGAATCATTTTCTAGAAGACTCATAACACTTCCTGCAGTATCAAAAACAGGTTGTAATTCAATATCTAATTTTTCTAAAAAATTACTACATTGCTGCAAAGCTTGAGGATGAGAAATTACTTTGGTTATTGACTCTAGATTAGAATCGTCTAATCCTATCAGTGCATGATTTATTTTTTTTCTGAACTCCATGAAGATTTCTAAATTACTCTCCAAAAGACTCTCATAAGCATCAATTACAGTCCCAACTAAAGAATTTTCAACTGGAAGAAGAGCATATTCTTCATTCGAAATATTTGCAACAGTATCTTTAAATGTACTACATGATATATATTCAGCGTCTTTAAAGTAATCCTCTAGTACAGATTCTGAGTATGATCCTTCAGACCCTTGATAATATATTTTTTTAATTTTTTTCATTTAAGAAATCAACTCCTTCAATATATCCTTCAATGCCTTTTCCAACTATTGACTTTATACATAGGTCGGAAACTAAATTGACTCTTCTATATGATTCTCTTTTCCCAATATCAGTTATATGAACTTCAACTATTGGGACTTCTAATATTGAAAGAGCGTCTCTTAAAGAAATACTTGAATGGGTTAAGCCACCAGGATTAATCACAATTCCCATGACCTCTTTATCTTTTCTAAGTTCTTGTATGTAAGTAACAACCTCTCCTTCAGAATTTGATTGAAAAAATTCGATCTTGTTTTTACCTTTTGTATGTTCACTAATCTTATTTTTTAAATCTTCATATGTTAGGCTTCCATATTTTTCAATTTCTCTTATCCCCAAAAAGTTTAAATTTGGTCCATTAATTATTATTACTTTACTCATCTAGAATCAATTCCATTGCTTGCTCAATGTCTACCTCTTTAAGGATTGGTTTTTCTATTTCTTCTAACAAAACAAAAATAATCTTTTCATTATTTACTTTTTTATCATTACTTAATATTGTTATAAGCTCACTTCTTGTTTTTTGAAATTTATAATGACTTTTAAGACCAGCTTTATTTAAAAAAGTCATGTAATTTTTTCTATATGATTGATCTAAATTATATTCTTTTTCTGAAATTTCTAAAGCAATCAAAATTCCAATACCAACAGCTTGACCATGTGAAATTTGATAGTTTGAATCTGACTCAATTAAGTGTCCTATTGTATGACCAAAATTTAAATACATTCTTGTGTTGGATTCTTGTAAGTCTTCCCGTGTAATTTTTGTTTTCACATCAATAGCTAGTTGAAGCAAACTTCTATCAGAATAAATTGAGCCGTCTCCATAAACTAACTCTAAAATTTTATCATTTCCAATAAAGCCAGCCTTTATAACCTCAATTAAACCAGTGTTAATTTCTTCTTTATTTAAGGAATTTAAAAATTCAACGCAGACTAAAACCTCATTAGGTAAATAAAATGTACCTATTTGATTCTTTCCATAATTATTATTAATTCCATTTTTACCACCATGTGATGCATCAACCATCGCAAGAAGTGTAGTTGGAATAAATACTAAATTTGCACCTCTTTTATAAGTACTAGTCGCAAATCCCACTACATCACAAAGGACTCCCCCTCCAATACAAATTACATTTGTACTTCTTGTTACCGAATTCGAGTGCATAATTTCCCAAATTTTTTCAACTGTTGTTATATTTTTTGTTTCTTCATTAACCAAAATTTCATGAATGTTCATATTTTCATCAAATTTATATTCTGAACTTACGTTTGAGTCAACAAAGATAATTGAACTACTTTTGCTGATGTCTTTGTTCAAATATGAATTTAGTTCTTCGACACTGTCTAAATAAGAAATTTTAGATTCTTGCATCTTTTAACCATGTGCTTTCAATAATTATTTCTACTGCTTCACTAATTGTAGTTTTTGACATATCAATTACATTTGGTAATGTTTTACTGAAAATTTTTCTATATTGATACCTGTCTAAAACGAAATCTTTGCCTCTTTTCACTAATGGCCTATCAGAATCTTTTATTCTTTCCCATAGATTTTCAAAACTATCATCCAAATAAAAAGTATTGGGAGATTCTTTAACCTTAAGATAAATTTCTCCAACCTCTAAAGAGCCTCCACCTAAAGCTACTAAACAATTTTCATTTGGAATAGTAGAAAATACTTCTCTTTCTAAAATCCTAAAATGAACTTCACCCTCTTCAAATATTGTCTCAATCTTTCCATGCTCTTTAATAATTTCTTCATCTAAATCAAAATGTTTTATATTTAGTAATGGATATATCTTTTTATAAATTGCTGATTTACCAGACCCCATAAAACCAGACAAATAAACATTACTCTGATTCATATCCAAATTTCCAAACTTTGTTATCTAAATCAAATTCATCTATATTCAAACTAGGAATATTTTCAAAATTCTTAATTATTTCTTTCTTATTGTCCCCACCAGTTTTATTTAAAACAGCATTTAAAATTTCTAAGGCCATAGCGCTCTCAAAGATTGGTACAGCTCTTGGAACGGCACATGTATCTGATCTTTCATAGACCGTTTCTGTTTCTTCTTTTTCGACAAGATTAACACTTTTTATTGGAGTCAATGTTGTGCTTATTGGTTTCAAATATGCTGTTAATTCTATATTTTCACCGTTTGTCATACCTCCTTCAAAACCTCCAAGGTTATTTGATTCCTTTTTTATTTCTTTCTCGTTTAAAACATATTGATCTTGAACTGATGTACCATAATTTTTTGATGATTCAATACCATCTCCAACTTCTATAGCCTTAACGCTTTGTATCGACATAAGAATTCTTGCTAATTTAGCATCTAACTTTTTATCCCAATGTACATAACTTCCTAATGTTGGGGGAACACCTGTAGCAATTGTGGTTATAGAGCCTCCAAGTGTGTCTTTCTTTTTCCTTGCATTCGAAATTTCTTTTTCCATTTCCTTAGATTTATCAGCATCTGGACAAGATACTGGTGAATCATCTGTTAATTTTCTCATCTGATCTAATGAGAAATCATCTGAATATCTATATTCAACTTTTCCTATGCATGAAACATAACCATATATGGATATTCCCATTGTCTCGAGTACCTGAATAGCTATTGCTCCTATTGCAGACCTCATAGCTGTCTCTCTAGCACTTGATCTCTCTAAAACTAGCCTTATGTCATTTAAGTCATATTTTGCGGTACCAATTAAATCTGCATGCCCAGGTCTAGGAACTACATACGGTTCTATATCTTTATCTTTCCAATTTTCCCAATCTTTATTTTTTATTCGTAAAGCAATTGGAGCTCCTGTTGAGATATTATTAACTACTCCAGATAATATAAATACTTCATCGCTTTCAATATTCATCCGACCACCAGAACCAGTGTCTTTCTGCCTTCTCTTTAAATAAGAATCTATAAACTCTTTACTAATAGTAAATCCCGCAGGAACACCTTCAATTATTCCCGTTAATTCCGGTCCGTGACTCTCACCAGCTGTTAAAAATCTAATCATGTTGTTCTTCCAATTCTTTTAAAACTTCATCATAAATACTAGTAACTGTTAAAGATGATGAAGTCCAAATATTGAATGATTCTATTGCCTGACAAATTAACATCCCCAAACCGTCAAATTTTTGAATATCATCATTAAATAATGTAAGAAAATTATTATTTGATCCATAACCGATATTCATAACTAATTCGAGGTTATTGAAATTTTCAATATTAATATCTAAAGTTTCATTTTCATATGGAGGCATCCCAATAGGGGTTGTGTTGATTAATACATCAACTTCGTTAGCTCTATCATTTAAGTCTTGGTATGAAATTGCTTCTACCTTATTTGTTCTACTTACTATTGTTGTTTCAGCATTCATTAAATTAAGAGCATATTTTATTGCTTTTGAACTTCCTCCACTGCCTAGAGTCATAATTGTTCTACCCTCTGGATTGAAATTTATTATTTCAAGGAAGTTTAAGAAACCTAAATAATCTGTATTGTGAAAAGAAGTTATTCCATCTTTATTTTTTACAGTATTTACAGAACCAATTTTTTCAACGTGAACATCAAGGTGAGCTCCTTCACTAACCTCTAATATCTTTTCTTTGTAAGGAATTGTTATATTGTATCCAGAGTAATTGTTATTAATATGATCTATATTTTTATTATTTATTTCATTCAATTTTATTAACTCATAATTACCTTCTATAGACGCATGTTTTAATAAGAAAGTATGAATTATTGGAGAATAGCTTCTTTCTAATGGCCAACCTAGGATTCCGTATTTATTCATTAATCATTCCTCCAATACTCTCAATATCAATAAAAAAAGTTGGATAAGAATCTTTAATACAGTCAGTATTATCAGGTATTATTTTCTTTCCAAGAGTAATATTCGCAATAATAGCTGTCATAGCAACTCGATGATCATCTTTAGTAGCTATAGTCCCTTCTTTTAAATCCTGGACTCCATTAATTTCAAAACCATCATCATACATAGTGATTTCACCATTTAAGGATTGTATAAAGTTCTTCATATTTTCTAATCTATCTGATTCTTTAATCCTTAACTCTTGAGCTCCTTTTAGTGTTGTTTTACCTTCAGCTTGACTTGCTATAAAAGTTAAAATTGGTATCTCGTCAATAATGTCTGGTACTTCTTTTGGTTCAATTTTTGTGGCTACAAGGTCAGATTTTGATACTTTTATATCGCCTACTAATTCATTACTCGTTTCTTTAATATTTAAAATCTCAATATTTGCATTCATTCTTTTTAGAACTTTTACAAAACCTAATCTTCTCTCGTTAATTAAAACATTTTTTAATAACAGATTGTCACCTTTTAGAACTCCTAGAGCGATCAAAAATGCAGCAGATGAAATATCTGAAGGCACTTTCATATTTAAAGGATTTAATTTTGAAACTGGGGGTATTGTAATTGTATTTCCAAGTCTTACTAACTCAATGCCCATTTCTAATAGCATTCTTTCCGTATGGTCTCTAGTTAGTGTTTCTTCGTTAACGATTGTTGGTTCATTATTATATAGCGATGAAAGAATCACAGCGCTCTTAACTTGTGCACTTGGGACTCTTGTATCTAAATTATTAAAAGAATATGATGATGGGGTAAATGTAATTGGTAAATTCCCTTTATCAGAATCTATTTTTGCACCATTCTCAGTAAATAAATCTATAACTCTACCCATTGGTCTTCTCATCAATTGTTTGCTACCAATCATTCTTGAGGAAAAGTTTTGCCTTGAAAGTAATCCAATTAATAGCCTTGCAGTAGTTCCTGAGCTTTTAGCATCTAAATCATTTTTTGGTTCATCTAGGCCATTTAAACCTACACCCTTTATTTTGATAATATTTTCATCAATTAAATCAATTTTTACACCTAATGAACGAAAAATTTCAATTGTTGCAGTTGTGTCCCCTGAGATTAAAATGTTCTCAAAATAAGATTCTCCCTCTGCAAGAGAACCCAAAATTACACATCTATGCGAAATTGATTTATCTCCCAAAATAGTAACTTCTCCTGAAATAGTTTTTAATGAACTCAACTAAGTGGCCTTTCTCCAAATTTTTCTGATAAGGCTCTTCTCCATTCAACAGATGAACTTAAGTAACCTATTAACTCTTTTTTCTCTTGAAGATCCATTATTTCAGATATTTCCTTTAGAAAAACTTTAAGGAATTTATTAATATTTTTTGAGTTTGTTTCATACATATCAATAATCATCTCGGGATTTGTCCTAGTAAGTCTTGTTGCTCCATCAAAACCACCTGCAGCCATACCCATTATTTCATCAATTTGATAATCATCCTTAGCAATACCTACCAAAGCACTACTTATTACATGAGGGACATGACTTGTTATTGAGATTATCTCATCATGTCTTTCTCTATCTATCCACACCTCTTCTGCATTTAATAGTTTTAAAAAATTTCTAATTATTGTTTTCGATTCTTCAGAAGTAGATTCAGTTTCACATAATAAAAAAGTTGCTTTTTCATAAATTTCAGGCATCGGTTCCCAAGAATTATTATCAGCGATACCACACATAGGATGCCCACCTATTGCAGGAACTTCTAATTGATCCATCAAATCACAAATTTCCTGTTTAGTTCCTCCAATATCCAATAGAGCTTTTGTTTTATGGAATTTTTCATTTTCTTTTAGATAAGAAATAATCTTGTTTATTGGCATAGCAAGTATCGTTAAATCTACTTCCTCGTCAATATTATTTGTATCTATTCCAAGCTTATTGGCACGTTTATTAGCAAAATCATTTACGTCATAGCCGTAAACTTTAATACCTTTACTAATTAGGTTTATTCCAAGGTTTGTTCCCATTAAACCTAATCCAATTATTCGAATATTTTTCATAGTTAGTTTAAAGATCTCCCAACTACTTTTGCTATATCGCTTACTTTTCTACTTAATACTTTTAACTCATCAGGAGTCAAAGCTTGTGGTCCATCACATAGAGCTTCATCTGGTCTTGGATGGATCTCAATTAATAGCCCATCAGCGCCTGCTGCAATAGCTGCTAGGGCAACTGACTCTACAAGTGTACGATCTCCTGTTGCGTGACTAGGATCAGCAATAATAGGAAGGTGTGTATTCATTTTTAAATAAGGTATAGCATTTATATCAAATGTATTCCTAGTAGCATTCTCATAAGTTCTAATTCCCCTTTCGCATAACATCACATTTTCATTTCCTCTAGCAAGAATGTATTCCGAAGCAAGTAGTAGCTCTTCTAAGGTTGCACTCAGACCTCTCTTTAAAAGAACAGGAAGATGAGACTCGCCAACTGCTTCTAATAATTTAAAGTTCTGCATATTACGTGCACCTATCTGTAATACATCAACATATTTTTCCATCATTTCTAAATGCTGAACGTCCATTATTTCACTAAATAGAGGAAGATTGTGGATGTCTGCAGCTTCTCTTAACATTATTAAACCTTCTTCTCCAAGGCCTTGGAAGCTATAAGGAGATGTCCTGGGTTTGAATGCCCCTCCTCTGAGTCCATTTCCACCACTAGCTACTACACCTTCTGCTGTTTCAAGTGTCTGCTCTCTGTATTCAGCGCTGTCAGGTCCCGCAATAAAGGCTAGCTCTTTGCCTCCTACTACAAGGTCCTTTATCTTAACTTCTGTATTTCCTTCCTTGAAGCTCCTACTAGCAAGTTTGTAAGGTCTACCTACTGGAATTACCTCATGAACATTATCGAGCAATCGCATAATTGCTCTATTGTCTTCAATAACCTTCCCACTTACAGCAACAACAGTCCTTTCTACACCGTAGATGACTATATGCTCATGTCCCTGTTCAACTACTTTAGCCTTGACTCTTTCGACATCCTCATCAGTTGCCGACTGCTTCATTACTACTATCAATCTTCCTCCTAAATAAAAAAATCGGGCCTTTGCCCGATTTCACACAACGTAACTTTAGGGCAACTTATATGTGCTCACTAAAGTAAAAGTATACGTTGTTTAATTTCATTGAATTCATATTAGCAGGTATGTCTAATTTGCAAATAATTTTTTATCTATCTGGACGTAAATTTTTAGCATCATGCAGATAAACATGTTTTACATCAACTTTATCTGAATATAAAACTAAAACTCTTATACAACCATTCAAGTCAGAAGAAATATTAGGAGCTAATGTATCAATAACCGGAATGTAATCATAACCCAAATCTCTAATAGCTTTTGCTGGAAAAGCTTCAGTTAAATCATGGGTAACTGTAAAAACAACAGAAGTAATTTTTTTTGGCTCTAAATTATTTTTTTCAATAATTGATGAAAAGAGAAGCTTAGAAGATTCAACAATATCTTCTTTATTATTTTCTACAACAGCAATTGCGCCTCGAATACCATTCATGTATTTACAATAATAAAAAAAAGGTGGACAATGTCCACCTTTTTTTTAAAAATTAAGAAAGGATTACATCATCCCTTCCATACCTCCCATACCTCCTGGAGGCATTGGAGCTTCTGGTTCTGGTTCTTCAGCTATAAGTGCTTCAGTAGTTAATACTAATGAAGCAATAGATGAAGCATTCTCAACAGTAGATCTTGTAACCTTAGCTGGATCAATAACTCCATCCTTAACAAGATCTGTCATTTCACCGTTAGTAGCATTAAGACCTACATTTCCTTTTTCAGCCTTAACATTTTCTACCATCACACCACCTTCATAACCTGCATTTTCTGCAATTTGTCTTAGAGGTGACTCTAATGCTTTTTTAACTATAGCTCTACCTATGGCTTCCCCTTCAGTTCCGCCTGTAATCTTATCAATTGAATCTTGAGCTCTTATTAAAGCAACTCCTCCACCAGCAACAATCCCTTCTTCAACTGCTGCTCTTGTAGCTGCTAAAGCATCTTCGATTCTCATTTTCTTTTCCTTTAGCTCTACTTCTGTAGCAGCTCCGACTTTCACTTGAGCCACTCCACCAGAAAGCTTAGCTAGTCTTTCTTGAAGTTTTTCTTTGTCCCAATCAGAATCAGATTCTTCAATCTCAGATTGAATTTGCTTAACTCTTCCATCTACATCAGACTTTTTGCCTTTACCGTTAATTATTGTTGTAGTATCTTTTTTTACAATAACCTTTTCAGCTTCACCCAACATATCTACTGTTGTGTTTTCTGTTTTAAGACCAAGTTCTTCTGAAATTACTTCTCCACCGGTTAAAATACCTATGTCTTGAAGCATAGCTTTCCTTCTCTCTCCGAAACCAGGAGCTTTAACAGCAACTGATGTGAAGGTTCCTCTTATTTTATTAACAACAAGAGTTGCTAAAGCTTCACCCTCAACATCTTCAGCCAAAATTATAAGTGGCTTACCTGAATTCATTACTTTTTCTAAAACAGGTAGAAGGTCATTCACTGCTGTAATTTTAGAATTAACAATTAATATATAAGGATCCTCTAAAACAGCTTCCTGTCTGTCCGGATCAGTAACGAAATATGGAGAAATAAATCCTTTATCGAACTGCATTCCGTCCGTAAAATCTAGTTCCATTCCAAACGTTTGACCTTCTTCTACAGTAATCACACCGTCTTTCCCAACTTTTTCCATAGCTTCTGCTATTGTTTCACCAATTTCTGGATCTGCAGCAGAAATAGAGGCAACTTGTGCAATCTCTTCTTTTCCACCAATAGATTTAGAAAAGCTAGCAATAAAGTCTGTTACAGTTTTTGCAGCTTCCATCATTCCTCTTTTAACTTCCATTGGGTTTACTCCAGAAGAAACCGTTTTCATTCCTTCGTTAACCATTGACTGAGCTAAAACTGTTGCTGTAGTAGTTCCATCACCAGCAACATCATTTGTCTTTGAAGCTACCTCTTTTGCTAATTGAGCTCCCATATTTTCGTATGGGTCTTCTAGATCTACTTCTTTAGCAATAGTGACTCCATCATTAGTTATCGTTGGAGCACCCCATTTCTTTTCTAGAACAACATTTCTACCTTTAGGCCCAAGAGTAACTTTTACAACATCTGCTAATTTATTAACACCTGCTTCAAGTCCTTTTCTAGCCTCTTCGTTGAATACTAATGTTTTCTTTGCCATTGTTTTCTCCTCTTACTTACCTAATTTTGCAAGAATGTCCCTGCTTGATAAAATCAAATATTCTTGGCCATCCACTTTAATTTCTGTTCCTCCGTATTTGGAGTAAACAACTTTGTCACCTTTAGTAACGTCTGGTTTAATTTTTTCACCTTTATCATTAGGCTCACCAGGACCTACAGCAACAACTTCTCCCTCTTGTGGCTTCTCTTGTGCCGAATCAGGAATAATGATTCCTGATGGAGTCTTCATATCTTCTTCTGATAGTGGTTTTACAACAACCCTATCTCCGAGTGGTTGAAGATTCATTAAAATTACCTCCTAAAATTTTTTTCTACATTGTGAATTTAATATAGTTCTGTTTATATAAGTATTTTATTTTTTATAAATTATTAACTTATTACTGAAGATAGCCTTATATCATCTAGCCCTAATTCATTAGTTATTAAATTATTTTTTGCAGCAACACAAATCATTGCTGCATTATCTGTAGATAATTTTGGTGATGGTAATAAGAGTTCTTTATCTTCCACCTCAGAAAAAATCATCAATTTTTCCCTAAGTCGAGAGTTTGCCATTACACCACCACCTCCAGAAATAGTAGGCACATTTGTCTCTTTTACTGCTTTTTCAAATATAGACATTAAAGAATCAACTATTGCCTCCTGGTATGAAGCAGCAAAATCTTTCTTACTAATAGGTTGGTCGTCTGAAAGGCCTTGTAAGTAATAAATAGCTGCTGTCTTCAAACCAGAAAATGAGTAATCAAAAGTCTTTGAGGTTTTTGGTCTAGGAAAATCAATCTTTGCTTCATCTCCTCCTTCTCCAATTTTTTGAATAGCAGGGCCACCAGGAAAACCAAATCCGCAATATCTTGATAATTTATCAAAGGCTTCTCCTGCCGCATCATCTATAGTTGATCCAATTAAGTTATATTCTCCCCACTTTTCAACAAGTACAATCTGAGTATGACCACCTGAAACTAATAATGAAAGAAAAGGCGGTTTTAAATTAGGATTTTCAATAAGAGGAGCAGATAAGTGGCCAACCATATGATCAACTGCAAGAAAAGGTTTTTCTAGTGACCAAGCAATAGATTTTGCAAAATTATATCCAACAACCAGACTCCCTGCTAAACCAGGGCCGTCTGTTGAAGCAACAATATCAACTTCTGAAAGTTCAATCCCTGCTTCATTCAGTGAAGAATGAAATAAGTTTCTTATCATTTCTGAATGAGCTCTGGAGGCAACTTCTGGAACAACTCCTCCAAATTTTTCATGAATATCTATCTGAGATGAAATCTTATTAACTAGTAGCTCTTCATTTCTCATAATTGCTATTGCTGTCTCATCGCAGCTAGTTTCAAAACCTAATATAATTTTATTTTCAGACATATATTTTCTCTCTTACAAGTACATCTGCATCTTCATCAACATAATATTTTTTTCTTTTTGAGTTATATTCAAATCCAAATTTGCTGTATAAATCTTTTGCAATTTTATTAGACTCTCTAACTTCTAATATAATTTTTTTATATTTACTAGTTTCAAAATATTTAATAAAATGCTCCATCAAATCATTAGCGATTTTTTTTCTTCTGAATTCTGGATTAACACCTATTCCAAGTATTTCTACTTCCTCTTCAAGAAATTGAATGCCTAAATATCCCTTAATTTTCTCTTCTTCTTTATAAACCCAATATTTAAATCTTTTATTATTTATTTTCTCCTTAATTACTTTATGATCCCATGCTGTGTTAAAAATTAATTTCTCAATTTCAGCAAGATTCATGGCTGTTTCTTCATCACAATAAATAACCTCGTTAATCATAAAAATTAACCTTTTTTACTAAATTTTCTTTAGGAAGTGTGACATCTGGTTCTCTCATGTATTCAATTTCAATTTCATTAAAATTTGGATAGTTGTCACTGTCAAAAAGTCTTTCTCCTACATTAAATATATGTTCTGCTGTTACAAATTTTGGATCTGCTAATTTCGAATTACTATCATTTAATATTTTTTTATTGTTTAATAAGTTCCAATTACCCACTAAAAGTTTCTTCTCAGTATCACTAGTAATTTTTATCTCTAAATTATCTACTGAAATTACTTCTGGATCTGTATTTCTAACAACACCGCCAGGTACTGGATTATAAGTACAATATGCAAACTCATTTCTCTTTATATCAATTAATGAACAAATCTTCCTGTGACTAGTATGAGCAGCAAATGCAAGCGCATCTAAACCGTTGACCGGAACCAGAGGAATGCCTAATGACGCACATATACCCTGGGCAACTGAAAAGCCTATCCTTAAACCTGTGTAGTATCCAGGTCCATTATCAAAATAAATAACACTCAGATCTTTTCTTTCCAGATCTACTTTTTTAAATAACTCATTAATCTGATCAATAAGTAAGCTTGTAGAACCTTTGTCTGATTTGAATATAAAACTACCTAATAATTTATTATCAAAAAGTCCTGCTGAAATATATTGCCCAGAAGTTGTGAAGGATAATTTATACATAATTAATATGAGATCTTTCTAGTTTGCTCATCTAGAACTTCTATTTTTACAAACCTCCAGTTATCTAAATTAGCATTAGGTAAAAGATCTGACCACTCAATAAAAAATAAAGTGTTGTCTTTAAATAAAGGTAAATCTAAATCAAAAAATTCATGAATTGTTGAAATTCTATATAAATCTACATGATAAATTTCTAAAGAATCTTTCTTATAAGATCTTGCAATATTAAATGTAGGTGAAGTAACAGCTTCCTCAACACCTAAACTTTTTATTATATGTTTTATAATTGTTGTTTTCCCAGCACCTAAACTGCCTTGAAAACCAACTACTGATGGAACTGGTAAATCCAAAATATAATTCTTTGAAAATTCTTCTAATTCACCCTCAGTAATTTCTAAACTACTCAACTTCTACCCTTTCAAGCCTGTCAGTTATGTTTGTCAAGACTTCCCATTCTATTGTTTTATTCCATTCAGCAATATCAAAAACTGAAATACTCGAATTCCCATCTTCTGATGACCCTAAGATGACAACTTCATCATCAACTTTTGCATTAATGTCTGTAATATCAAACAATATTTGATCCATTGTGACTCTGCCAATTAACTTACAATATTGATTATTAATTATGACTTTTCCTTCAGGAAAAGAGTTCCATGGATAGCCATCGGCATAACCAACTGGAGCAGTTCCAACAACAGTATCCCTCTGCAGCTTTAAAGCTTTTCCATAAGAAACAGCTTCTCCCTTTTTTCTATGTTGAATATTAGAAATCCTTGTTTTTATCTCCATAGTCGGTTTTAATTTATGATCTACTTCAACAGGAGTTATGTTACATCCATAGACTGCTAGGCCAATTCTTGAAAGGTTGAATATTGGATCAAAGTTATAAAATGTTGATCCTGAATTATCTGCATGAATTAATAAATTAGTAGTGTCAACTTTAGAAATTATATCTTTGAATAACTTTATAGATATATCAGTCGGTTCTTTATCTATATCAGCAACAGGAAAATGCGTACAAATCCCAGTAAGATTTATACTTTCTGATGACTTAATCTTGTCATATATTTTCGTAAAATCTTCTGGCTCACACCCAACTCGATGCATTCCGGTATCAATTTTTATATGTGTATTAAACA
>LULT01000021.1_pt1 | contig 56766 bp, 53 predicted proteins | sample 728141 | NCBI WGS metagenome assembly LULT01 (sample SAMN03860282, study PRJNA289734) | marine metagenome | biome: seawater column; feature: ocean; material: water; isolation source: Red Sea water column Station 108 - depth 100m | place: Saudi Arabia: Red Sea | collected 2011-10-15 | depth 100 m | reverse complement strand
AATAAAAAACAATAACAACGTTGAGTATGTTGGAAATATAGACGTAGAAAAAGAACTTCATAATTATGATATTTCAGTAATTATGTCTAAGTATGAGGGGTTTTCAAGAATATTATTGGAATCACTTTATGTTGGATTATTTTGTTTGAGTAACGACCTTCCAGGAACACAATTTTTAACTAAATTTAAAAATGGTGAAATTATAAAAGATAATAATGAAAATGAATTTCTTGAAATTATTAATAACTTTGATAATTACAACTATACAAAATCTAATGCGGAAGAAAATAGAGGTTTAATAAAAAATAAGTTTTCTACTATAGAAATCTCAAAAAAATATAATGAGATTTATAATAACCTAAAAACAGATGAGAAATGAATAATTTTCAAATTCCACTTTTCCAAGCTTTAGGAGTTGCATTATTAATATCTATATTTTTTAATTTCTTTACTTACAAGCTCTCAAACAATTTTGTTGTTAGTAATAAAAATAAACAAAAAAGGTTATCAGACAAGTTAATTTCTCCATTTGGAGGAGTTGCCTCATCTCTTGCATTTTTATTATCAACTAGATTGATTGGAAAAGCAGATGATGATTTTATTCTAATTGGGATTTTTGCAGTTCTAATCTCTATGTTGGGACTTATTGATGATATATATAATTTAAAGTGGCATATTAAGCTAGTTTTTCAAATATTCCTAGTTGCATACCCACTTTATACTCTAAATCTATTTATTAACCTAGAAGCACTTTTAGGAATAGATTTCAACAATTATCTAAATTTTATAGCTTCAACAATTTGGATAATTATAATAATTAATTCAATTAATTTTATTGATAACATGGATGGGTTAGCTGTAGTTGTAGCTGGAAGTATTTGTTTACAAATAGCTTTCTTATCAAATTATTTAAATCAATATAAGCTAACAGATATTTCATTATTATTACTAACAACAATACTTGGTTTTCTTATTTTCAACTTTCCACCAGCAAAATTATATCTTGGTGATTCAGGTAGTTTATTTATAGGTTACTGTTTAGGTTTTATAAGTATAGTTTTCAATTGGACTCCTGCTGGGGCTACAATTTATACTTCCGCTCTAAACCCCATCCTCTTATTTTTCATGATTCCATTATTAGATTTTTTAATAGTTGTTTCTGAAAGAATTAAGAAAGGTATTTCTCCAACGACTGGGGGGACCGATCATATTTCACATAGACTTCTTGCTTTAAATTTCTCGGAAAAAAAAGTACTACTAACTTTTTTAATTTATAGCATTGTTTGTTTTGTCCTAATTTTATTAACGATAATAAATCATAACCTCTTTGGTTATGGTTGTTTATTTGTTTTAATATCTATATTTACTATTACATTTATAAAAGTAAAAAATCTTAAAATATTAGACTAATTTAGTCTCCAACTCTTCAATTCTTTCGGGTGTTCCTGCATCTATCCACCAACCCTTTAAATCTATAGATTCACATAAGCCTTCTTCTATGTATAAATTATTTAAATCAGTAATCTCATACTCTCCTCTTGATGATGGAGTCAATCTCTTAATTTTTTCAATTACGCTATTGTCGTAAACATAAAGACCTACTATTGCTTTATTACTTTTTGGATTTTCTGGCTTTTCTTCAATAGAAATAACTTTTCCTTGATCGTCTAGGATAGCAACTCCAAAGTCACTTGGGTTTTGTACCTCATAAGTAAATATATAGCTCCCTATTTTATTTTCAATATTTAGAATGTTCTTGCCATGTAAAGGATCAAACTCAAAAAAATTATCCCCTAATATAAAAACTACTCTTTCTGTATTTTCTATATAAGGCTCTGCTTGAAGTAATGCATGTGAGATGCCTAGTGGTTCATTTTGAATTACAAAATTTAAATTTATATCACTAAAATTTTTAGTAGTGATCTCTTTTGTTAGTGAATCAAATTCAGGATTCGTAATTATTACAAAATCATCCATTCCCCATTGAATCATTTGTTGAATTTGCCTATTAATCATAGGAATTCCATTTACTTCTAACAACATTTTGGTAGTGCCTGAATTACGAAAATTAGTTAAACGAGTTCCTAATCCACCTGCTGCAATAACGCATTTATTATCTATCACAATAAAGAATTATATAGTTATAATGAGTTTTTGGTTTAAATATGGAATTTATGAAAAAATTTTTAAACAAGTACACATATTTATTTTTTGGTTTAATTGTATTAATCTCTGGAGCTATTTTTTTTATAATTCCAAATTTTCAAACGGAAGAATTCGATCAAGAAGTTATTGATAACATAATTGAGGGAATTACAACAACATCAACAACCAATTTGAATAATGAACTTAATGAAAATAATACAACTGATGAAGCAGTAGAGGTAAACGAAGAGGATTTAAATATACCAGAAGAAGAATTAAATAAAATAGAAAAATTAATTCTTAATAATACTCCTAAAGAGGAAATTACTGGATTTGATGTTTATATGTTAATAGGTTCTGATGAAAGAACTGGAGAAGCTATCGAAACTAGAGGAATGGTTCAAGGTAAGCGAGCAGATGTAATAATCCTTGGATTAATTGAGAAAGATACAAATGAAACAACTTTACTTTCTTTTCCTAGAGATCTATTAATAAAAAATACTTGCACTGATAAATATGAAAGAATTAATGCATCGTATGTTAAAAATAATTGTGGAAATAATGCTGAAAACCTTGCAGCTGCAATTTACAGTATTTCAGGTTTAAGGGTTAACCATTTTGCTAGTTTTGACTTTCTTGGTTTTGAACAAATAATTGACTCCGTTGGTGGTGTTGAAATTTGTGTTGATGTTACACAAAGAGAGGGTTTTGCCTTTGAACTCCAAGAAGGCTGTCAAGTTGTAAATGGATTAACTACCTTAAATTGGATTGTATCAAGGTCTACTGAAAGATTAGTAGGTGAAAAAACAACTGATAATAACGGCAATGATAACTCTACATGGGAGTTGATTCCTGGAGTTAGTGACCTAACAAGAATTGAAAGGCAGCAATATGTTGTAGTTCAGTTAATTAACGAATTAAAAGGATTTAGTTCTATAAACGAATTAAACACTTTTATTAACGCTTTAGAAAAGGCTTTTACAATTGATGAGAACTTAACTATTAACAAAGCTGTTGACTTATTGTGGAGTTTAAGAGATTTTGATTTATCTTCAGTTAAAAAGATTACAACGCCAATCGACTATGTAAAACTTGAAGACGGAAGACAGGTTTTAATACTTAGTGAAAATTTAACTGACTTTCTAAAAAAAGAAAAAGTTATTGACGGCTAAATAAATTTTTTGAAAAATACATAGGAATTAACCAAAAATATATGCTTACGTCTGGCGAATAAATTAAATCATTTGTTAAATTCTGCACCAATAGCATCAAGAATAAAGACAGCTCTAGCGTATATTTTCTTTGAAAATTTTTATAGATTGAAAAAAGACATAAAATTAGTATCAATGTAACTGGAAAAATACCATACTCTACAGACATAGTTAAGAAACCGTTATGCGAAGTAGTAATTTCATCATATTGAGATACATTGAACTCTGAAATTACAGAATCAAATTTTCCATCAACAGAAATTAACTTTCCTGACCTTAAACTCATACCACCTAAATAGTTCGAATATCCAAAGTCAACATCTTCAATCCAAAAAAAATACATCCGTCCATCAACAATTGACCATTTCCATGATTGATCATTAAATTCTTCATTTAATCTAAAAATAGAGCTTTGGCTAAAAATTGTCTCATTTCCTTTAGGTATACCATCTATTTCAATATCAACTAGTACTTCAAAATCTTTACCAGATAAATTAGTATAATTTGGTAACGCTAGCCAGTATTGTCTTGGTCTTTCTAGTTGAATTCCTGTTTCAGTGAAATTCAAATCACCTCTATAAACATTTCTTAAACGAGGAGTTAAAATATAGTAATCTATGCCACGTTTATATTTTGGAAATTTATATATATAGTTAGCAGATTCAGTAACGATACTTACTTCATTAATATTGGCAGCTAGAAATGAGTCATCATTCGACTGGCCATCGCCCCATCCGCCCACTTCAAAATATGAATCATTTGGAATCAAATCAATCAATGTCCCATTTGAGTGATCAAATCCAATTTGCTCCCAATTAGAACCATCATTAGAAAAAAAGAATGAAATCACAGATTTTGGTAATAAGCCATCTTTATAATCAAATTTAAGCTTTAGTAGACCTTTAGTTAAACCAGTTTCACCATATTCTATTTCTTTTTTATTATCTTTTTCAATCTCTGAATAGGTTATATTAAACTGATCAATTAATTTTTCGTCTTCTAATGTAATTAAGTAACTTTTGTAGACTTCTTTAATGTAATTCCCACCACCTGTGCCTTTAAATAAGCGGACATTTTCTAATGCAAGATCAGTTAAATAAGTTCTATTTGTTTGTTTTAAAAATATTGAAGGATTGATTGAAATAATTAAAAAAGAAAATAATCCTAATAAGGATAAAATAATATATTTGTTTTTACGCTGGATACTTTCTGTATAAAATATAACAAACAATACTCCTATTCCTAATGCAAGGTAAGAACCCCTTGAATATGTCAGATATAAATTTAAAAGAGATATAAATAAAATAACAGTGTTGTATTTCTGATTTTTTAAATAGGATAAATAATTATCTGAATTTATTATTTTGTACAAACAAACCAAGGAAGAAATTGCACAAAAAATACCAATTACGTTGGGCCCCCCACCTTGAAAACCTCCAAGCCTTCCTGATGTAAATGGATTGTTTCCTAATGTATTATTAGATATCCATCCATTAATATCTCCATTTAAATTAAATTGACCCAAAATCAAAATAAAATTAGCAATCATTACGATTGAAAGGGATTCAAATATCATGAGAAAGTTTTCCTTACTTTCAACAAATGAATTTACTACTAAGTAGGCTAAAAGGAAGTAAAAATAAAACCTTAAATTAGTTTGATTAAATAGTTTTAAATTATCAACCGCTAAATTTGTATAGAGAAAAAAAGCAACTATAAATATACAAAAATAGTAATCATGTTTAGTGAAATTACTTTTCTTTAATTGAATATACTTGAAATAAAGTAAGTATAAAAATAAAAAAACTAACGGTAAATCTTCAAAATTTAAACCTAAATAATTTAAGCCCATATTTGGAGGTATTAATAGGCTAATTGAAAATGTATAACCAACTAATTTAACTTTATCTTTAGTTAAATTCATAATTTTATCCATTGTGGGCCCGGCAGGACTCGAACCTGCGACCGACGGATTATGAGTCCGTTGCTCTAACCAACTGAGCTACAGGCCCTAAATTTAACCTATTACAGACTGAAGCTTAAGAGCAATCCCCATGTCTCCAGCAATTTTCATCTTGCCTGTCATGAAAGCTGCTTGCGGGCTGACTGATTTGTCATACATACCCTTAAATGTATCCATATCTGTTGTAATTGTGCATGCTGCTTCAGCGTCCTCATCTGTTATTTCACCATTTTCAGGGTTCATAAAAACTATTTGAGAGTCTACAACCCATTTTATTGATCCTGGTAAAACACTAAGATCTTTCCCTTCAGCATTTTGCTTTACAAAATCTAATGCTTCTGACATATTCCTCCTATTAACTATTAGTTAATTATATACATGATTAAAACTCTGTTGATAATTATTTGCTCCGAGGGTGGGACTTGAACCCACAACCAACGGATTAACAGTCCGCTGCTCTGCCAATTGAGCTACCTCGGATAGCAAATTAATAATACTAGGAATTAAAGGGTATTCTGATAAAATTCTATTTTCTTTTTTATTTCTTCGACTTTAGGAAATAAAGAAACATCTTTTGACAAGTCTATTTTATCAATCAAATCTTGTATTTTTATTTCAGAATAAAACAAAATTAACCTAACTATTGCTTCATCTAATTGATCCTCTGAATATGAAATATTTTGATATTTTTCTAATTCATTTGAATTCTGATTATCTTTTATTTTATTAACTTCTTTATCAATTTCAGAACTTACCTCTATTAATTCTTTAGATTTTTCATTAAGTTCAAAATCATTTTTTATAAGACTGGAGATAAATATATCTTTAAATGTCTCTATATGTTTATTAGTTTTCTCTGATTCTTCTTTATAGTGTGTGGTTGTTACCAATTCATCTTTAAAACTTAGTTCGCTATTTAGTGTTTCCTTATTTATTCCAAGTTTTTTACCTAAGTATTCTATGGATAAATCTTTTTCTAATGGACTCAAATAATTAGAAAATTCTTTGAAAGCAATAAATACCTTTTTTTTATTTGATTCACCTTGTTCAATTATTAAATTATCTATACAAAATTCAATTAAATCCCTTTTTTCAGAAATAATATTATTTATATCTTGCTCTCCACTTTCATAATATTCTGAAATATCTTTAAATTTTTCGGGAAGTAAGATGCAGTAAAGATTTATGTCCTTACTAATGTTATTTTTAATTTCTACAACTCTTTTAGTAGCTTTAATTCCAGCTTCATCATTATCAAAACATAAATATATTTCATCGGTATATTTAGAAATTTGATTTAATTGTTGAATTGTCAAAGCTGTTCCTGAAGGAGAAGCAACATTGTTGTAACCTAACTTGTTAAAAGCAATAACATCAAAATAACCTTCAACTATTATTGCAAATTTATTTTTCTTAACATCTTTTAAAAAGTCAGGTAAAAAAAATAAAGTTCTATTTTTTTTATATATAGACGATTCAGATGAATTTAAATACTTTGGTCCAAAATCATCTAATGCTCTTCCTCCAAAACCTACTACTTCTGATCGAAAATTAGTAATTGGAAAAATTATCTTATTCTTAAATAAAAAATTTCCTTTTTCACTAAATAAACCTAATCTCTTAAATTCATTATCTGTAATGTCAATTGATTTACAATACTCAATAAGCTTTTTCTCATCTTTCTCAGCAAAACCAAGTTTAAAATTTTTTATATCTTCTCCATCTAGATTTCTTTCTTTCAAATAGTTAATAGCTTCATTGCTTTTTACTTCATTCATATTCTTAACAAAAAATTCTGATATTTTTTTTATTTTCTCAACTAAAAATTTTTGATTAGTTTCAAACTTAGAATCTGTATAAGAAAGATTAAATGAGTATTTGTCAGCTGCTATTTCCACAGATTCTTGAAATTCTACATTATGTATCAATTGAATATATTTAAATATATCACCGCCTTCTTTGCATCCAAAGCAATGAAACAAATTGTCTTCATCTGTAAAACTCATGCTTGCTGTTTTTTCACCATGGAAAGGGCATAATGCCATTCCTTTGTTTCCTCTAAGTTTTCCAGTAGTAGAACTTAATATAAAATCACTAATTTTTGCTCTACCTTTTAAATCTTCTATAGATTGTTTAGAAATACCCATTAGAGTTTCTCGAAATACTCGCTTACTTTTTCTATGCTTATTCTATCTTGTTTCATCGTATCTCTATTTCTAACAGTAATACAATTATCTTCCAAAGAATCAAAATCAACAGTTATACAATACGGGGTTCCGATTTCATCCTGTCTTCTATATCTTTTACCTATAGATTGAGTAATATCAACTTCCGTCCGATAATTTTGATTAAGAGTTTTATTTATTTGCTCAGAGACCTTGATTAAATCATCCTTTTTGCTCAATGGAAGGATTCCGATCTGAATAGGAGCTATATCAAAGTTAAATTTAAAAAGAGTTCTGGTTTCATCGTTTTCAAGTTTTTCTTCTTCATAAACAGACAATAATAAGGCAAAAAGAGTCCTAGTCAGTCCTCCGGCTGGCTCTATAACACTAGGTAAGTACTTTTTATCATCCAAAGAATCAAAATATGTTAAATCCTTTCCACTACTTTCTTGATGTGCGTGTAAATCATAACTTCCTCTGTTAGCAATTCCTTCAAGCTCTCCCCATCCCCAAGGATAGAGATATTCAATATCTACAGTTTTTTTAGCATAATGAGCTAATTCAGATTCATCATGTTCTCTTAAACGTAGTTCCTTTTTATCTATTCCAATTGATTGATACCATTCCATTCTTTCTTTTATCCAATAATCCATCCATTTATCTTCTTCAGATTCATTACAGAAAAATTCAATCTCCATCTGCTCAAATTCTCTTGTTCTAAATATAAATTGACCAGGTGTAATTTCATTTCTAAATGATTTACCGATATTTGCAATTCCAAATGGAATCTTAGCTCTCATTGTTCTTAGAACATTTTCAAAATTTATAAAAATACCTTGTGCAGTCTCAGGCCTTAAAAAAACTTGTGAATTTTCATTTTTCACTGGACCACTATATGTTTCAAACATTAAATTAAATTGTTTAGGATCTGTAAATTCTTGATTTTCACAACATTCTATAACCTCATCACTATCACTTCTAAATCTTTTGTTACAGTTCTTGCATTCAACCATTGGATCTGTAAATTCATTTAAGTGTCCTGAAGATTTCCATACTTCACTACTTTGAATTATTGCTGTATCAACAGGATATATATCGGCTTCAACATTTCTTAAGCTTTTCCACCAAATACTTGAAATATTTTGTTTAAGTAAAGAACCCAGAGGGCCATAATCGTAAGAACTCCTTAAGCCACCATAAATTGACGAAGCATTAAATACAAAACCTCTTGATTGAGCAATTTTTACCACTTTATCAAATAATTCTTTATCTAGCATTTCCATATTTTCTTATTCTATTTTTATAGTCCTCTAAAACATTATAAAAATCATCTTCACCAAAATCTGGCCAAAGTGTATCTATAAACATAAGTTCAGTGTAGCTAAGTTGGTATAGTAGAAAGTTACTTAACCTCTTCTCTCCCGCTGTTCTGATTAATATATCTGGATTTGGCATTTCAGGTAAATACAAATAATTTTTAAAATTTTCTTCAACATGTTTTTTAGTAAATAACCAAGCACTTACTTTCAAATAAAAGTAATGCCCAAGAGCAACTCTACGAGCAGCCGTATGTATTTCTTTATGTGAACCATAATTAAAGGCAAATACAAGATTTAGTTTTTTGTTGTTTTTTGTTATAAGTTCGGTCTCCTTCATAAGTTTTTTATTCTCTTCTGGAATTCTTTCGTCTTTTAAATCTCCTATGAAATTAAACCGTACTCCTTTCTCATGAAACTCTTCTCTTCTCCTAGTTAAAATATCTCTATTAAAAAACATTAAAAAATCTACCTCTTCAGGAGATCTTTTCCAATTCTCTGTAGAAAATGCATAGACTGTTAACCACTCTAGATTGTTATCCAAAGCCCAATCGATTGCTTTTGAAAGAGAATGCTCGCCTGCCGCATGGCCTGCTGTTCTATCTAAGCCTTGTTCCGTTGCCCATCTTCCATTACCGTCCATGATTATTGCAATATGTTTTATATCTAGCTCTTCAAGATTCATTCCATACCATTTTCATAATTTTATTTTCTACTTCCCTTAACTCTATTTCTTTATTATGAGAATATCCAATTAGATGCATAAGCCCATGAATAATTATATACTGAAGTTCTTCAACAAATAATTTTTGATAATTTTCTGCATTTCTTTTTACTATTGACCTGACAATAAACATGTCCCCTAAATCTTCTTCTCTATTCGGGTCCAGTTTTAAAAGTGAATTGTAATTTTTGTATAAAGGAAAAGATAAAACATCAGTAGGTTTATTTTTTTTAAAATAATCTTTATTTAATGATTGAGACTTATTCTTAGTAACAGAATGTACTGTAAAGTAAAATTTTTCAGATATTTTAAAATGTTTTCCAAAAATAGATGAAGCTTCAATTGCTTTTTGTTTTTCATTTTTATAGAAATATCCATTAAAATTTATCTTCAAATTATTCTTCTTCTATAATTTCTGATTCGTCTGTTATTTCTGGATACATAACTCTTTGGTGATAAAGGCCCTCTAAGCTTTTTTGGAATGAATTTTTTATTAGATCTAATTCATTAAAGGTTATAGGAGATCTATTTAGTTGACCATCTGAAATTTTTTCATTAAATATTTCATTAACTACTTCTCTAATTTTTTCTTCATCTGCGTCTTCGTTCATAAATCTTGCTCTACATGCGCCCTCTAAGGAATCAGCAAACATTAAAATTGTTGTTTCTTTAGTTGTTGGCTTTCTTCCTGAGTGACGAAAATCATTTTTTTCAACATTAGGATCGACTTTTTTTTCTTTTTCATAAAAATACCTCATAACGGAATCTCCATGGTGCTCATATATTCCTTTATATACAATTTCTGGTATTTTAAATTTTTTTGCTAATTTTATCCCATCAGTTACATGGGCTTTAATAATTTCAGCTGAATCTTTTGCTGGTAAGTTATCATGAGGATTTCTAGATCCAAACTGATTCTCTATATACATTGTTGGATTTTCAGTTTTCCCTAAATCATGAAAATAAGCCATTGCCCTAGCTAACTGTGAATTAGCTCCAATTAAATGGGCTGCTCTATCAGCCAAGGTTCCAACTACTAATGAATGATTAAATGTACCTAATGCGTTTTCTTCCAAGTATCTTAATCCTGGGTGGTTTCTATCAGCTAATTCTGATAATCGGAAATTAGTAGTTATTCCAAAAATAGTTTCTATATAATTAATAATTGAAAAAGCAGCCAAATTTGCAAATAAGCCACCAATTAAGGATGAAGCAAATATTTCAATTAATTGAAAGTCTTCTCTCAAAAAGAAATAAACACCAAACGCAATTAATGGCTGAGTTAAAGAAATATAAATTATTCTCTCTCTTAATACTCTACGATCTACATCTTCTGATATAAACACGGATGGCAAAATAGTGAGAATTCCACCTAACGCAACAAGTCCAACACTACCTCCTCCAGCAAGAGCTAATAAAGCACTGGATAAGGATAAAACTAATGTTGCTCTCAAATTCAATAATGTCGCAGAAATAACTCCTACAAAGGAAATTGGAACTGCATATTTTAAATAATTTATTTCAAAACTTTGTGAAAAATATGAAGTTCCACGTAAAAATAATGATGAAATAAGAATTAAAGTCAACAAAAGTAAAAACTCTTTATCATTAAACCATACTGAGTCCTTGAATCTCCAAAATAAAAAATATATTAAAATAAAAATGGATGCAATTATAGGTATCGCTGCTGTTTGAATAGTCCTTGATTCTCCAGATAAATAACCAAATCTTCCTAAAGCTTTATATTGAACTGCAGTAATTTCTTCTCCTTCGTTAATTACCAAATCACCTTCAAAAAACTTGATAATTACAGGATCAACTGCTTCTGCTAATTTAGTTTTCTGTTCCTCCCAAAGGGCTCTCTCTAATTTTTGATTAGCTACAAGATTTTCAGCAATTATCTCGGCAACAGCTGATCTTATTCTATTTTCAGGAATTAAAACATATAATTCACTAGACAAATCTAGGTAAGGAGGATTTGAAACTAAAGTCTGTCTTAATTGATTGAGATTCTCATTATTTATACCATCAGATAATATTTCTTCTGCTTGTTTTTTTGCTTCCAACTCCACCTGAGCAAGATAAGTAGATTTATTATTCAAATCATAGTTAGATATTTCAACCAAAACCTCAACAGTCGATGTTGATATTGTAGAAAATAATACTGATTCAGTTATATTTGCTATTTGTTCTATTTTTGGATTATCTATTACCTCTACTTCTTGTTCTGACTCTTCCTCTACAATGGTGTCTTCTGTAATAATTAATTTTTCATCTTTTCTAGCTTCTATGACTGTTAGAAACATCTCAGTAATACCATTTATTACAGAATCATTTAGGTCTGTATCAATTGAATAAATTGGGCTAACAGATTCAGAAGCAATTGTTCTGTTTTTCTCTGTTTCTTCTTCATCAATTATTTCAATATATTTTGGTGCTGTAAAAGTTGAGGGAGAATTATCTCCAATACTGACTTTTATAATTTGATTCTCTGGAAACAAGGTGAAGGAAATAATCCAGACTAAAGAGCCAAATAAAACTATATAAAATAATTTCTTTAGATGAAAAATATATTCTTTAATCATTTTCCTGGAAATACATCCAATATTTTTGAAACTATTGGGTTCCTAACAATATCACTATTCTGAAATTCCATTACAGATATATCATCAATATTTGATAATATCTTGCGTGTTTTTTTTAAACCTGAATAATCTTTCTTATATAAATCAATTTGAGATTCATCACCAGTAATTATAACTTTTGAGTTCTCTCCTAGTCTTGTCAAAAACATCTTTATCTGATTTACAGTAGCATTTTGAGCCTCATCTAAAATTATGCAGGCATCATTTAGTGTTCTGCCTCGCATGTATGCAAGAGGAACAATTTCTATATTTCTTTTTTCAATTAAATATCCTAAATTATCATTTCCAAAGAAATGTTCTAAAGAGTCAAACAATGGAACTAGGTAAGGATCTATTTTTTGTGAAAGATCTCCTGGCAAATATCCCAATCTTTCACCAGCTTCAACAGCAGGTCTAGTTAAAACAATTTTTCTTATTTTGTTTTCAGCATACATTTTTACCGCACTTGCTACTGCTAAAAATGTTTTACCAGTACCAGCTGGACCAATTCCAAAAGTAATTGTTGAGTTTGAGATTATATCTAAATATTTATACTGATTTACATTTTTAACTTTTATTGTTTTATTATCGATAATATCTATTGAACTCATCTTTTTACCATTAGTACTAGATTCATAATTAATTTTTGAAAGTAATTCAACATCGGTTGTCTCTATAACTTCTTTATTTGAACTCATTTTTAACATTTCATCTAAAATTCTTATTACTTCATTAGCCTCTTTATCATTTCCATCTATATAAATAATATTCCCTCTTACATTGATCTTTAGTAAGGGGAACATGGACTTAATATATTTTAGATTATTATCATTAACTCCAAATATATTCACAAGTTCGATATCAGTCGGTATTATCTTTTCCATACTCATCAGAATGTTCTCAACTCTTCTCCTCCTAATAAATGCAAGTGTATATGGAATATTGTTTGACCTGCATCTTTATTAGTATTCCAAATTAACCTATAGCCACTTTCTTCAACACCATATTCTTTTGCTAATTTTTTTGCAACTAATACCATCTTTCCAATCAAATCTCCGTCTCTTTCCTCTAAATCATTTATTGTATTAATTCTTTTTTTTGGAATAATTAGTAAATGCACTTTTGCAGCAGGATTTATGTCCTCAATAGAAAAAATATCTTCATCTTCATAAATAATCTCAGACTCTATCTCTTTATCAAGAATCATTTCAAATATAGATTTATCAACCATAACCTAATTTATACCATCAAGGATACTGCAACTATCGCTGCTGTCTCAGTTCTAAAAGTAAATTCATTTATATTAGAAGTATAACTAAATTTACTTAATTCAGCCTCAGACCATCCCCCTTCTGGTCCAATAGCTATGTTCTTTTGATTAATATTTGTAGATATTTCTTTCCCTTTTATATCTAAAGCGTGATTAAAGAAGTTAAAATCTAATCTTTCAACTATATCAATTTTTGGAATAAACGGGGTTCCTGATTGCTCTACAGAAGAAATAACCCAGCTATTAATTTTTTCTTTCTTAATATTTACTTTTTGTGAATATTCAGTTTTGCCAATAGTTATTGAATTAGTATTGAGTTCGGTTAGCTTTTCAATCATAAATCTGAATCTATCTTTATTTTTCATTACTGGAATAAAGATATTCACTTTATTATTTCGTTCATGTGTTTCCTTTGAGGTAATTTTAATTTTATTTTTTTCCATTGTTCCTATATATAGAGTCCCTTCTCCATTAGATATTTTTACTGGTGAGTTGTTTGCAATTCTTAGGACTTTTATAAGATGATGTAATTTATCATCACTTAAATCTACATATTCCTGATGACTCTCAATATTTTCCTTATATATGGTAGGTATATGCATTATTCTTTTAAAAATTCCTTGAAAGCTTCTTTTGGCACTTCAACTTGACCTATATTTCTCATCTTCTTTTTTCCTTCTTTTTGTTTTTCTAAAAGTTTTCTTTTCCTTGTTACATCGCCACCATAAAGTTTTGCAGTTACATCCTTTCTTAATGCTTTTATTGTCTCTCTAGCAATAATTCTTGATCCAATAGCTGCCTGTATAGGTATATCAAACTGTTGTCTTGGTATTAATTTAGATAATTTTTTAACTCTGTTTCTGCCTATATATTCAGAATTTTCTTTAGATAGAATTGAACTAAATGAATCTACTACAACGCCATTAACTAATATATCAAGTTTTACTAAATCTCCATTTTCAAAATCAAGAATTTTATAATCCAATGATGCAAAACCCTGAGAAATAGATTTTAAAGAATCATAAAAACCTGAAACAAGTTCTAGAAGTGGTATTTGATACTTTAGCTTTACCATTGAGCTACTTAAGTAAACTAAATCAATCTGAGTTGCCCTTTTTTCATTTAACAACTTTATAATTGGTCCTAAATATTCTTTAGGAAATAAAAGATCTAACTCACATACTCTTTCCTTAATTGCTTTAATGTCAGTAAATTTATCAATTATCGAAGGATTCCTAATGATTAATTCTTCATCGTTGTTCCTTATTAATTTAAATTCAACAGAAGGTGGAGTTACTATTAAAGATAAATCAAATTCTCTTTCTAGTCTTTCAATTACAATTTCTAAATGAAGTAAACCTAAAAAACCGCACCTAAAACCAAAGCCAAAAGCTGATGAAGTTTCAGGTTCGTAAAAAAAACTTGCATCATTTAATACATACTTATCTAATGAATCTCTTAACTTGGTGTAATCATCAGAATCTGAAGGATAAATACTAGAAAAAACAGTTGGTTGAGGCTCTTTATATCCTGATAATATTACTGGTTCCTCATCTTCTCCAAGTACTAATGTGTCTCCAACCCTAATCTGAGATAAGTCTTTCGCCCCTGTCACAACATATCCAACTTCACCAAAATTTAGTTCCTTAGATTCAGCTAACTCTAAGTCAAAATATCCAATTTCAGATGCATCAAATGTAAAATTTGAATTAACTAATTTCAATTTTGTATTTTTTTCAATTTTTCCTCCAAAAACCCTAATTGAAGCTACAACTCCCCTATAAGAATCAAAATAAGAGTCAAATATTAATGCATTTACTTTTTCGGTTTCTTCTTTTGGTGGATTTATAAGTGACGGTAATGCCTGAATCAGCTCCTTAACACCTTCTCCTGTCTTAGAGGAAATCTTAAATATCTCATCATCTGTAGAGCCTATTAGGTTATGAATTTGATTTGATACATTTTTTACATCAACATCAACTGAATCTATTTTATTAATTACTGGTATCAAATCTAAACCAGAATCTATAGCCGCATAAGAATGTGCAAAAGTTTGAGCTTGTACTCCCTGGGTGCCATCAACGAGCAATATAGCCCCATCACATGCAATTAAAGCTCTCGAAACCTCATAGGAAAAATCAACATGTCCTGGAGTATCAATTAAGTTAATTGTTAAATCATCAAATTGTAATCTAATTGGTCGAGATTTAATTGTTATTCCTCTTTCTCGTTCAAGATCCATATTGTCAAGAATCTGATCTTCATGATCACCAGGTTTTATCAATCCAGAAAATTCCATAAATCTATCTGCCAAGGTTGATTTTCCATGATCAACATGAGCAATAATTGAAATATTTCTTATATTTTTATTATTTAACATCTTTAATAAGTTATTATCTTATATACTAAGAGGTTTTAGATGGCGAATATTAAATCACAAAAGAAAAGAATTAGACAAGATAAAAAAAGAAATATTAGAAATAAATCAACAAAAACTTCACTTAAATCATCTTTAAATTCAATTTACGATGATGAAAATAATTTAATAGTAGAAAATAAAACAGAAGTAATTAAAAAATTAGATAAAGCTTACTCTGATGGAATTATTTCTAAAAATTATAGAGATAGAAATAAGTCCAAAATTTCAAAACTGAAGTAAAGCTTTAGAAGAGATAATAAATCTTTTTGAATTCTCAGGGTTATATCCTGTTTCAATAATTAATTTTTCAATTTTATATATATTTTCTATAGATTTGTTAATTTCATCTAATGAATGAAACTTTTTTCTTTCTCTTACTAACTTATATTTATAATCAACTTTTTCTTTTAGTACTTCAGCAATCTCATCGTCTTCATGACTATAAGCTAGCTTTAACCTTATCAATTCTTTAAGAAAATAATTTAAAAATTGTCTAAATGTATTTTCATTATTACAAAAATAATCAACTACATCAGGAGCTAATTTTGATTTAGATGAAAATATCATATTGGTAAAGTCCCAAGGAAAAATTTCTTTTTGTGGTTCAACTTCTATATAGTGAACATCAACCTCTTTAGATTCGTCTGAAAATTTACTTAAATTCTGTTTTTTGATTTGGAAAATATAGTTTTCCTCGAAATCATATTTTTCTTTATTTAACTGACTGTATGTTACAAATTTATCAAAAATATATTTATAATCATTACTTTTAAACAATGAAATATTTTTTTCTTTTTGAAATTCTTCAAAAGTAATTTTTTCAATATTTATATTTAGTTTTAATTCTTCATTTAATAATGAAACATCCGATATGAGGTTTTGAGTTACAATTAATTTAGTCACTTAAATAACTATATTTATTAACTTATCTTCCAAAAAAATTACTTTTTTGGCTTCTTTAGTGTTTATATCAAATTTTTCGATGCAAATCTTTTCCACTTCTTCTTGACTGCTTCCTGTGTTTAGTTCTATAGCATGTTTCTTCTTTCCATTTATCTGAATAACTAATTCGTAAGTTGGATTATTTAATTTATCTTTATTTGACTTTGGCCATATTTGATCAGTTATTTCTTTATCAAAATATTTATTGAAGACCTCAGCTGCAAAATGTGGAGCCAGTGGATAAACCAATAAAGTGAGATTAGATATAATTAATTCTTTTAATTTAAGAGGTATCTCATTTACTTCTTTTAAATAATTTGTTAATTCATTATTTAATTTCATTAAATCAGAAACCACTGTATTAAATTCAAACTTCTCTAAATGGTTAGATATTGAATCAATAGTTTGATTAATTTTTCTCTCAATCAAATCATCAAATTCGGTAAATTTTTGCTCATTGCTTTCTAATTCAATAATGACATGCAAATTCTCCCATAATTTATTCAAAAATCTTTTTGTACCCTCTATTCCCCCGTCATTCCAGTCAACACCATCACTTGGTGGAGCCATAAATAATATATACAGCCTTAAAGCATCGGCGCCATGTGTTTTGTAATATTTTTCTGGATCAACAATATTACCTTTAGATTTTGACATCTTCGAACCTCCAAAATTAATCATCCCTTGAGAAAATAAATTATTAAAGGGCTCGTTTATTTTAACTAAATTTAAATCTCTAAGAGCTTTTACAAAAAATCTTGAATATAAAAGGTGAAGTATTGCATGCTCCACTCCTCCTATATATTGATCAACAGGTAGCCAAGTGTTAACATTCTCTGAATTAAAAGGTTCTTTCTCATTTTTTGGATCTAAAAATCTTAAGTAATACCATGATGAATCAACAAAAGTATCCATTGTATCAGTCTCCCTTATGCCATTTTTTCCGCATTTTGGACAAACTGTATTTACAAACTCTTGACTTTGAGCAAGAGGAGATCCTTCATTGTTGAGGTAGTTTTCAATGTTCGGAAGTATTACTGGAAGATTTTCAAAGCTCTCTGGAACTAATCCACAATCTTTACAGTTAATTAATGGAATAGGGCAACCCCAGTATCTTTGTCTACTTATTAACCAATCTCTTAATCTATAGGTAGTTTTACTACTACCCAACTTGTTACTCTTCAGGTATTCTATAACTTTTTTATTACCTTCACTATGAGATTTTATACCATCAAATTCTTTAGAATTTATTAACTCACCTTCTTCTGTATACGCTTCTTGATCAACCCCTATCATCGTTTCAGGATTTTGTATGACTTGTCTAATTTCAAGATTATATTTTTTTGCAAAATCATAATCCCTTTGGTCGTGTGCTGGAACTGCCATAATAGCTCCGGTACCGTAGTTTATTAATACATAATCAGCAATCCATAGTGGTACTTCTTCATTATTAATTGGATTAATAACCTTCAAATAAGTATCAATACCTGTCTTCTCTTTAGTTATTGACATTCTTTCAAATTCAGATTTAGATTTTGCTTTTTTAATATATTCTTTAATCTCATCTTTATTTTTTGATAATTTTTGAATTTCATCAATTAATTCATGCTCAGGTGAGATAACTGCAAAAGTCATACCAAATAATGTATCTGCGCGAGTTGTAAATACTTCAAAGCTTAGGTCATGTTCAGCAAATTTTATATTAAATTGTGCTCCCTCAGATTTCCCTATCCAGTTTTTTTGCATTAACTTTACATTCTCTGGCCAATCCCCTATTTCATCAAGACCTTGGAGCAATTCTTCAGAATATTGTGAAATTTTTAAAAACCACTGATTCAAGTTTTTCTGTGAAACTACAGAATCACATCTTTCACAATTTCCTTCTATTACTTGTTCATTAGCTAGTACTGTTTTGCAAGATTCACACCAATTCACTGGTGCATCACTTTTATAAGCAAGATTATTTTCAAATAATTTTATAAATAAATACTGTGTCCACCTGTAATAGTCTTCTGAATGTGCGGCGACTTCTCTATCCCAATCATATAATGAACCAAGTCGAATTATTTGATCTTTCATATTTTCAATTCTTTCCTCAGTAAACTTTCGAGGATGAATTCCCGTTTTAATTGCAGCATTTTCAGCTGGAAGACCAAAAGAATCCCAACCCATTGGAGAAAGAACATTAAATCCTTTGAGTAATTTATATCTAGTAATTACATCACCAATTGTATAATTTCTTATATGACCCATGTGAAGATCCCCTGAAGGATATGGATACATGCATAAATTGTAAAATTTAGGTTTATCAGATTCTAAATTACATTTAACAATCTCTTTTTCAGTCCAGTAGCTTTGCCACTTTTTTTCAATTGCTGAAAAATTAAATTCACTCATTTTTATATGCTTCCTGAAACATTGGAAATATTTTTTCTTCTCTAGATTTTTCTAACGTCTTATCAATGTTAGACAATTTTTTTTCAATTACAGAATAATTAATACTTAAATCATTTATAGCAGAATTTAAATTTGTGATTAATGATTCTAAATCATCAAATAAATAACCATTTTCATTATTTATATATTTCTTCATTGGCATAATGTTTCTTGTAATGCACACCTTTGAATAACTCATTGCTTCAAGTAGTACTAAGCCTAAGCCTTCTGAATATGAGGGGAATACAAATATATCAACTTTATTAAAATAATCATCCCTGTCATCAACAAATCCTAGAAAATCAACATACTTATTTACTTCTTCATTAAGAATACTTTTTAATTTTTTAATGTATTTTTCATCTCCATGACCACCAATAATTACATCTAAATTGTTTTCTTTATAATTTAATTTATTCAGTGCGTGAAGAAGGTCTTCAATTCCCTTATTTTTATTTAATCTTCCCAGGAACCCAATCGTTAATTTATCATTATTTACTTTTTTTATATTATTCCTTTTAACCCAATAAGGAATAACTCTAGCTTCTATGGAAGAATTCAATTTTGAAATCCACTCTTTAACTTCATCTGAGATTGCAATTACTGTAGTAGCGTTTAACCAAAATTTAGATAGTCTTTTCATGAAAATTTTTCTTAAATAGTCTCCTAGTTTGTTTCCTTCTAAATATGTATCATATTTTCCATGAACACTAACTACCCATGATATTGATGAGATTTTTTTTGAAACTTTTCTTAAAATATAAATCATAAAATCACTTCTTGGTTGATGGGAATGAATAATATCTAGCTCTTTATTAATTAAATAAAAACCTAAAGAAAAATATGAAAACAAATTATACATTCTAGGGCCACTTAGTCTTTTTATTTCAATCCCTAGCTTGTCTATTTCATTCTCTATGGAACTTGTTGTTTTGCTATCTTTACCGATAACAACAATTTTTACATCATAATCATTCCTTATTTGAGCACTAACTAAATCTAGAAGGTGGGATTCTGCACCACCTCTGTTTAATGAATTTATTATGTGACAAATATTCATAATTACTTTAAAGTCTAGGTGTTATCCATGTGGATTTTGGTGGAAAAAGGTATCCATCTTCATAAAACTCATCTAAATTAATAGGACTAAATGTAACTAAACTTTTCTCATTATTATTAATGTCATTAGGAAATGAGGTTATTAATCCATTTTCAAAACATTTCCTCTTAAAATCATATAGTTTGTAAATATCAGTTACATCATCAGAAGAATATTTAATATCATCTAAATTCAAATAAAGTTTCGAATCGTTATTAATTTTAAAATTATTATCATTTAAAAAGTTATAAAATTCCTCTTCAGACACCTTTAATTTTGATAAATGAGAAGAGACCTTAACATCTTCTTTTGAAACTATTACAGCTTTTAATAGAGTATTGATATTATTTCTTTTTATGAAATCATATCGATGATGACCGTCAAGCAAAGTTAAATAATCTATATCTATCCCTTGATTGTCAGTAAAGTTCAAATCTGGAATGTCTGTGCAAAAAAGAAGTGGTTCAAAAGAATTTACTAAGTTTAAATCATTTCCTTCTATTTGATTTTCGATCTCTTCATGTGGAATAATTTTCATATTGGATGTATCAGTAAAATCAAGTTCAGTCAAAATTCCTAAAACAGGATAATCTTTAAATTTATATTTTTTATAATTATCTATTCTCATATTTTTTCAAAAAATCTTGAAATAAATTTATTCAAATAGTCAATCATTTCCTCATTAATGGCATTATATAAACTAATTCTTACACCACCTACGCTCCTGTGGCCTTTAATACCTAATATATTTTCCTCTTCAGCTTTCTTAAAAAAGTCTTCTTCTAAAGAGGGGTCATTAAAATTGAAAACTACATTTGATCTACTTCTTGCATATTCGGAAACAGGGAGGATTATGTGTTTCCCATGCTCCTCAAGTTGTCTATATATTAATTCAGAGCTACTAATTGATTTCTCTTCAAAATATTTAATTCCTCCGCAATTTAGCATCCATTCAGTAACTAAATATAAAACATACACAGAGAATGTAGGTGGTGTGTTGTATACAGAATCATTTTCAACTAGTTTTTTTAAATCTAAATAAGATGGATTTTCTGTATTATTTAGTACTTCATTTTTACCAACACAAATAGTAACACCCGGTATTCCCATATTCTTTTGTGCGCCAGAGTAGATGTATGATATATTTTCCCATTCAAAATTGTATGAACCAAAATCTGAAGACATATCAATAAATAAAGAAGGGTGATTTATATTATTGAAATCTCTAATTTGTATTCCATTTATAGTCTCGTTTGATGTTATATGTAAATGGTCAAGATCTTTAAAAGCATCGGAATTATCACTCATTAAAAATTTTTCAATTTCTTCGTGACTTACAGAGGTCGATTCAGTTTTGTTTATTAATTCAAAGTCTTGTAAAGTTTTCTTACTCCACTCTCCAGTAACCAAACAACCTATGTTTGATTTTTTACCAAAATTATGAGGAATTAAAGAATTTTGATATGTAGCTCCACCCTGCAAGAGCAGAATAAAATAGTTTTCTGGAATACTAAGTAAATTTCTTAAATTAGATTTAAGTTTTTCCATAATATCTGAATACTCTTGACTTCTATGGGAAATTTCAAGAATTGATAAACCTTTATCCTCATATTCAATAATTGACTGATTAGCTTTTTCAATTACAGTTGTATCTAATTTAGATGGTCCAGCCGAAAAATTATATTTTTTCATTAACAAACTCTTTATTTATAAACAAATTATAAGTAAGGCCAATAATTAATCCATAGTACGAATTAACTTCTTCTACAGGGCCAATAAAGAAAAAAAGGATAAACAATAAAAAGAACGAAGTTTCTAAATTAATTTTTTGTTTCGTGAGAAAATGCATTGAAAAAAGGAATAATAAAAGTGGAAATAAGATACCCAATGCTTTAGTGTAAAAAACAAATAAATTCTGAAAATTTATACCATATTCTGTAAGTGAGTAGTTTCCTGTTCCAAAATTCTTTGTACTGTATCTTTCAAGTAAATACTTAGGTAACGTTCGATTAGAGAAATACATTTCTTCATTAATTTCAACTGATGAATACTTTTGTAAGTCAGTATTTATTTCAAGAAAGCTGGTTGGTCTTACGTCATTTAAAGAAGTTAAGAAATACCTCAATACATTTAAGCGATCATTTCCAATATCAACTACTGATTCATCTAAATCATTAGAATCAATTACACTATCTCTATTTATTATTTTGTTAATATCCTCTTCATATTCAAGACATTCAACACTGTCTTGGTTTAAATTACATTCCAATACTCCGAAAGTAGAAAAAGCAAGAGCAGTCAAAACAAAAACAAAAAGTTGTTTTTTAATTTCCTTGGTTAAAAAATAATTAATTAATGTATAAATAAGTATTACCAAGCAGAAGATTTTTAAATAGTTACTCCTTGAAAGGCCTAAAGCTATACCTGAGAAAAAGCTTATGAAATATATTTTCTCATTATTTTTGTACAGATAAATTAATACTAAAGGTAGTAGAAATGTGATTAAGAGGACTGGTTCACGAAAAGTACCCATTGCTCTATGAGGTTCAGAAAGCCAGAAAATTGATTGTTCTGAATGATGAAAATAATTAGTATTTGATCTATTCCTGTAAGGCTCAAATAAATCATATATCTGTGCAGCAAAGATATACAGTGTTAAAGAAGAGAATATATAAATTACATACTTTGAATTTTTAATAAAACTTGTAATATTTACTCCTTTAAAATAATTAACACTAAACATAAGAACTAGAGCAAAAGATACAATATTAAATATTCTTAAGATCAAATAAATAATTTCTGAATTATCTGCTTGAAAAAAATATAAGAAAAATAACTGAGGAATTAAGATTATAAGCAAAATATAAAATAAGATTTGTTTTTGGTTTTTACTAAACATCGTTTTAAATTCAAAAAGAGTTAGCAAAGCTAACAAAGCCATTCCAATCCATGAAATAGGGATAGAAAAAATTTCATATGCATCAAAAAATATTAAAACTATTGAAAGAAGGATCCCGCTTGAGTATATTTTTTCTTTATTTTCTCTCATACTAAGCATGTTAATGTGAATAAATTATGATTTTAATTTTTTCTTATATATGGTGTATTCGTATAATTTTTGCACAATCATTGCAAGGGATAGTGCAATAGCAATGCCTCTTGATGAATAAATTTGTGACAATGGTACAGAAGATACTAAAAATACTACAGAATAAATCATCCTTCCAAAAGCATGATATGAAATCAAGTCATTAAACAATAAATATTGCCTTATCCAGAATGTATAGAGATAGAAAATAAAACCAATTAGTAATATCAACATTGGAATATATGATTCTAAAAATTCTTCTGTGCCAATTAATAGAATCAAACTCTCCCCTAGATTTACATACAATACAGTCAATATAAGACCTATAGGCAGTAGAACTTTTCTAAAGAAAACATTTATTTGAAAATTATCTTTAGAATTTTTTAATTTATTTTGAAGCCAGGGGTTAAAAGTAACAACTATGTAATTTATTGGCTCTACTAATTTTTTTGCAAACTTATAGACACCAACTGAAGACAAATCACTTACAATTGCTAATAAAATAACATCCAAGTGTTGTGGAATTAATCCTAATATTTGATCGAGTCTTAACTTACTATATGAATCTTTAATCTCTTTAAAGTAAAGTTTTAAATTAGTGAAATGTATTAATTTAATTTTTGCATATTTTCTTGCTAAGAATATTCCAAATAAACCATAGGTTGTTGAGTAAATTATCTGTGCTGTGAGATAGCTTTCTATAGTTGGATTGATAGATAGTAAAATTAAGATTGATAAAAACCTAATTAAAACTGTTATAAGCTCTAGTAAAGAGTATTTTTTCATTTTTCCTTCAAAAATTAATACTGCTTTTGAAGTCTCAGAAAAAGTTTGTATCACCCTTGAAAATAAATAAACCAAAATTATATAGCTCATACTCTCTATTCCAAAATAAGTACCTAATTGACTAGAAAAACTTAAATAGCAAATAACTAAAGAGAGCATTCCTATTAAAAAATCAAATAATAAAGATTCAGCAAAAATATTCTTACTTTTATTTAATGCAAGTAATGTAACATCACTATTTCTTGAATGAGTAGCTCTAAAAATCAAGCTCGGTAGAGTGATTATTAAAGTTACTATTCCATATTTTTCAACTCCTAATTCTTTTACAACAAAAGCAACTTGTAAAACGGAAATGACGGCTATGAAAAATTGAGAGCCTACTAGCTCTTTAGTTTGTGAATATATCTCTTTAATATACAAATATTGCACCAATCGCTGTGGAGCTGAGGGGATTTGAACCCCTGACCCCGTGCATGCCATGCACGTGCTCTGCCAACTGAGCTACAGCCCCATAATAATAAACATTAGCCATATTGATGGACTAGATTGCTATCAAATAATAAATCCTCAAGATTATAGTACTCTCTTGCTTCATCACTAAAGAAGTGAATCCCTACCCCTTCAAATTCAACCAACCCCCATGATGAATCCAAACCTTCTGAAAAAAAGTTTTTGTTTTGAGATTTAACTAATTCCTTGAGCTTTTTAACTGATGAAACCATTTGGGTATTTGAATTAACAGTGCATAAAATAATTATGTCAAAGTAACTATTATCCTCAACTTCAAAAGCTTTAATATTTGTACATTTTTGAACGAGTAGGATGTCAAAGATATTATCAAAGAAAAAGTTTTCTATATTTTTCGTTTTTCTTTCAGTCACTATTAAATATGTTACCATGTAAAAAATAAAGACACTATCCTTAATAGTGAGGAGAGAATTGAATATATTTTTAAGAGTTTTTACATTATTTTTAAGAGCTTTCAATAGTAAACGTCTAAGAACAATTCTTGCTACAATAATTGCTTCCGTAACTTTCTTTGGATTTTTATTTTATGTATCAGAACCTCAAATTAAATCTTTTGGTGACGGTATGTGGTTGGCTTTGGTTACTGTAACAACTGTAGGTTATGGTGACATTGAACTTTATACAACTCTTGGAAGATTTGTCGCAAGTGCTTTAATGCTTCTAGGGATGGGATTAATTGCTTCTCTCACAGCTATCATATCAGTGATTATATAATTTAAAATTTTATCAGGTAAATCGTTTTCATTTAATTCATTCTCTTTTAATTTTTTTCGTAATCCACTAGAACTTAAATCCAATTTTTCACCATGAATTAATTCATAATCAAATGGAAAATCCTCATTAAGCATTTCAGTTTTATCTTCTCTCCTTAATGCAATTAAAAAATTTGTAAGATCTGCTAATTGTTCATAATTTTTCCAGGTTTTGATGTTCATTGCTATATCTGAACCAAGTATGAAATACAATCTTTCTTTAGGGTGACCTAATTTTCTAAGTGTCTCAAAAGTATAAGATGGGTCTTCCTCTGACTTCTCTATGTCACTTAATTCGAATAAATTGTTGTCTTGAATTAATAAATTTGTCATTTTATATCTATCTTCAAAGGAAGTTGTAGTATCTTTTTGCCAAGGAGTTCCACTTGGAATGAATACAACCTTCTCAAGGTTATATTGTTCTATTGCTCTTTCTGCAATTTCATAATGTGCATTATGAGGAGGATCAAACGTTCCACCAAGTACTCCTATTGCCTTCATTTTAGAATCTTTCTAAAGTCTATATTATTCACAAAATCTCTCAACTGATTATAGTTTCTAACCTCACTTGTCATGTATGATATTTTTTCAAACTTTCTTATTTGACTATCTCCGGTATTCCAATATTTTTTCTTTTCAGGATTCATCCAATAAATTCTTTCAAACTGATTATTTAAACTATTAATTAGTTCTTCAGGAATGTTTCTATAATTATTCCTTCCATCTCCAATGACTATTAAACTTTTTACCTTAGATTGTAATTTTTTATTAACATCTATTAGGTCCTGGAATGATTTCTCATAATCTGAATGTCCATCATTCTTAACAAAGTTGTTCCAATTGTGCAATAGTGTATCAATTTCATTTTTTCTCATTCTTTTTAATGTTTTAGTCACTTCAGTTAGTCCATCTATAAATACATAAGCTTTAATTGAACTAAACCTACTTACCATTCCATACAATAAAGTGATGCCAAAAAGAGAATAAAGTGCCATAGATCCACTAATGTCACATAGAATTACTAAATTTGGTTTTTTTAGTATCTTTGGTCTCATTATTATTTTTTGAAAAAATCCACCTGTTTGCATAGATTTTCTAATGGTTTTTCTAAAATGTAACTTTCCCTTACTTGATTGTTTAATATGTCTTTTAAATTTTATTGCTAATTTATTTCCTAATTGATTAGTTTGTTCCAGTAAAAGTCTTCTCTCTTCTTGGTCGGTATATAAAAAATCTAATTCTCCTAATTGTGTCTTAGGTTCAAGTTCTGATGGTTGATAAGAGTCTTTTGTTTTATTTCTTTCCTCATTTAGTATCTCTAATATTTTCAAATCAAGTAGATTATTAAATTTATTTTTATTTATTAAGTTAGTAATTTTTGACAAATCATCAAATTGATAACTGCTAAATACTTCCATTATTTCTTGATATTTTAAACTTTTTTTTATTTGGTTTAACCAATATTGATCTGATACAGGTCTAGTAAAATCTATATCGCCAAAATTTTCAATGGTGTGCCTTACAAGTTTATTTAAGCTTTCAAAGTCATTATTATTTAAGTCTGAAAATATCTCATATAAATCATTGTCTTCATTTATATACTCCTCTAGTAAGGAGTAATCTGACGAATCATGCGTAGCGACTGAATATTTGAAATATTGATTTATTAAATTTTTAAATAGTATTTGTTCTTGTCTGCTTTTAGGAATTAAGAAATATAAATACAATAATTCCTTTTCAAAGTTTTTTAAATTTTTTAAATTTTTATATTCAAAAAATACTTTAAGTTGTTCAATCGAGATGAAGTAATTATTTTTTTTACAAAATTCAGAAAAATTTAATATTTCATTCTTCGTTAAGCTCATTAGATTCTTCTAGTCTTTCAATGTATTTTTTTTGGTCAGACTTATCTTTTAAGAGAATACCTAAATTCGTTCTTACTGATTCTTCATTCTTCGAATTATTATATTTAACCCACTCAACTGATTCGATTAGGGAAGGAATCTTATTTAAATTTATACTTCTTATAAATGAGATAAGAGAAGCATATTTGTTTGCTACATCTTTATCTAGATTTTCTACATTATTCATCAATACTTTTGTTTCTATTTCTATAGATGGAAAATCAAGATAATAATATATACATCTTCGCCTAAGTGCATCTGACAATTCCCTAGTACTATTCGAAGTAAGTATGGTAATTCTATTTTCATTTCCAGCAATTGTTCCAAACTCTGGAATTGTGACTTGATTTTCAGCAAGTATTTCTAATAACAAAGCTTCAAACTCTTCATCTGATCTGTCTATCTCATCTATTAGGAAAAGAGAATTTTCTTTAGAAGTTAATGCTTTTAAAATAGGTCTCTTAATTAAATACTTGTCATCAAATAAGTTTTCATTCTTTTCGTTGCTTTGTATAGAAAGAAGTTGCTTTTTATAATTCCATTCATAGACTGCTTTATCTTCGTCAATTCCTTCATGACACTGCAACCTAATTAAATCTAAATTAAGTAAAGAAGAAAGGGTCTTAGCTAAAAAAGTTTTTCCTGTACCCGCTGGACCTTCAACCAATAAAGGTTTGTCCAAAAATATTGCAGCATTAACTACATCTATTAAATCTTGGGTTGCAAAATAACCTTCACTCTCTAAATTATCAGTAGTTATTTCATTTATTTTCATTTTCTTACTGTTCCTGACCCCTCAACAACATATCTTTCGTTTGTTAAAGATTCTAATCCCATCGGTCCTCTAGCGTGTAATTTTTGAGTACTAATTCCAACTTCAGCGCCAAAACCAAACATTTCACCGTCCGTGAATCTTGTAGAAGCATTGATAAAAATAACTGAGGAATCTATAGATTTAGAAAATATATTTGCTACTTCATTAGATTCTGAAATTATTGCTTCAGTATGACCTGATGAATACTTTTCTATATGATGTATTGCTTCATCCAAATCCTCAACAATTTTAATTGCTAACTTTAAATCATGGAATTCTGTCATATAATGCTGCTCATTAGCTATTTCAAGATCGGGAAATTCATTGGACATTATTTCATCTACAAAAAGCTCGACATTATTTTTGAGTAGCTCTTTTATGATTTCTTTACCCATTTTTTTGTATATGGACTTATTTAATATCAAAGTTTCAAGGGCATTGCAGACTCCTGGTCTCTGCACTTTTGAGTTAATAATAATATCAATTATATATTTGGGATTTGCATCATCATGAACATAAAGATGTACGTTGCCATCTCCATCTAGAATAAATGGAACCTTTGCGTTGTCTACCAATGTATTAATTAAACCCTTGCCGCCTCTAGGAACAATTAAATCAATATATTCAGTTAGTTTCATAAATTTTATAGTATCTTCTCTTTCCTTGCTTTTAATAAGCTGAATGGCGTCTTTATTGATTTTATTTTTTTCTAATGTTTTTTGTAATGAATTGAGTATTGCAGAATTAGAATCTAAACAATAACTAGAGCCTTTTAAAATTACAGCATTACCAGACTTAATGCAAAGCGCTGAAACATCACTCGTAACATTGGGCCTTGCTTCATAGATGATTCCAATAACTCCAAAAGGAGACCTTACTTTATTAATATTAAGCCCATCATCAGTAGTCCATGATTTCGTTACTTCACCTACAGGATCCCTAAGTGGAATAATCTTTTTTAAGCCAACACTCATACCTTCAATTCTTTCCCTTGTTAAAGTTAGACGATCAACTAGAGCTGTAGAAAGATCTAATTCCTTAGCGTTATCCAGATCTTTTTTATTTGCTTCTAATATTAGGTCAGAATCTTCAATAAGCTGTTGTGACATATCACTAATAAGATGATTCTTTGTATCTGTATCTAATTGATTTATTTCTTTTGAAGCAATAATTGCTTTTTCGCCTATTTCTTTTAACACATATCAAGATTAATTTGATTTCATGAATATTTAAAATGTTTTATAAAATTAATAAATTATCTTTATGAATCACTATTTTATTTTCAGCATCTTTATCTGAACTAAACTCTTTACTAGATAGTTTAGAAATCCCCTTACCAATTAATGAATTATTGCTGTCAAAAATTTCAATTCCTTCATTACTTTCAAAAGGTGTATTAACTTTTTTGATTCCTCTAGATAATAAAGAAGCATCCTTTATTAGAGCATCCCTTGCCCCGTCATCTACATTTATTCGCCCAACAATTGGCATTCCATATGCTATCCATAATTTTTTTAGTTTTACTTTTTTAGTAGATGGTTTAACGAATGTGCCAATATCTTCATTGTTTATTACTTTCTTAATACAATCATCTGACCAAGTTATAATTTGTGTAGGAATTCCAGAAAATCCAGCCATCTGTGAAGCCATAATTTTTGTTGAGAATCCACCAACACCCTGACCTGTTACCGACTTTGGAATCAAGTCAGCTAATTCCTCTGAATCGTATTCAATGTAATTTATTTTTTCTGCATTTTTTGATTTTTCTGGATCCGAATCAAATAATCCTTCCTGATTCGTTATTAATACTAATTTATCTGCTTTAACTACAATTGCTACTATTGCGGAAAGTCTATCATTGTCACCAAATTTTAATTCTTCAGTAGCAACAATATCGTTTTCATTTATTACAGGAATAATATCTTGTATTATTAATTCATTTAGAGCATCAGATGTATTTACAAATTGGTTTCGATCTTCAAGAACATTTTTAGACATTAATACTTGACCTATTTTCAAATCTTTAGTTTTAAATACTTCTTTAAATGAATTAATTAAAGCTATTTGACCTACAGATGAGGCTACCTGTAAAGACTTTAATGCAGTAGGTCTTTGTTCAAGATTTAATTCATTGGCTCCTAATTGGACAGCACCTGAAGTTACGATAACAAAATTAAATCCTTTTTGTTTTTGTTCTTTTATAGAAGTAGCAAGAGAATCCATTAAGCCGAAGTTAAACTCTCCATCTTTAATAATTGATGTTGTTCCTATTTTTATGACTATATTTTTTTTATTTCTCATATTCAAACTCATAATTATTTAATTTTATATAATCGCCTTTTTCAATTCCAAGATCCTCTAATTTAGCTGGAATTTCAGATCTTTCAAAACGGTATGAAATTTCGTTAAATACGTCATAATCATTTCCATTCAAATTCGATATCCTATCAACCATATCTCCAGTTACTAACCAAGTACCATTTTCTTCTTCTACAGAAAACTGCTCATCATGTAAACTTATTTTTTCAAAACTTTTATTTATTGAATCTAAATTAGTAAAGTCATAGAGATTTATCTCTTGTATTAATTTATCAATCCCTTCATCCTTTAATGCTGAGATATTTAAATAATTATCATTTTTTTTGTCAAGATCTGATTTGTTTACCACTTTAATAATTGGAAGATTTTTTAAATTATCATCATATTTATTTACTTCGGTCTCAATTAATTTAATTTGTTCTTCAATCGTATAATCAGAATTTATTGGATCTAAAACTAAAATTAAGACCTTAGTATTTTTAAGGTGTTTTAATATTGACCTACCTAAACCAACACCCTGTGAAGCTCCTTCTATAAGTCCTGGTAAATCACAAATTATCATATTTTTTCCTGAACTTTCAAGGACTCCTAAATTAGGAGAAATTGTTGTAAATGGGTACGAAGCTGTCTTTGCATTAGAATTTGTCAGTGATTTAATTAAAGTGCTTTTGCCTGAATTAGGTATACCTAATATTGAAATATCAGTAATTAAGCTAAGCTCCAGATTTACCTTAACTGATTTTCTTTTTTCTCCTGCTTCTGAAATTTTAGGATTTGGATTTCTTTTTGAAATTAGCTCTCGGTTTCCTCTACCCCCTTTACCTCCCCTACAAATCAAAAAAGTGGCATTATGATCTAACAGTTCAGCAACCTTTTCTTCATTGATAAATACGGATGTTCCTAATGGGACATTAATAAATAAATCATTTCCGTTCTTGCCATCTTGAAGGTCTTTGCCCGCATCTTCACCATTTTCAGCTTTAAACGAGCTACTTGAATAAATTGAACTAAAGTCGTAAATACTTACATCTGGTTTAAAGTATATTGAACCACCGTCTCCACCGCTTCCACCATTAGGAGAGCTTTTTGTGCTTTTTGATTTAAAACTTATTGATCCAGAGCCACCTGCTCCAGAAAGCAAACTTAACTCAACACTATCGACAAACATTTCATTTGGGAATAATGTTTACTAATTTTCTACCATTCCTAGATGAAAATTTTACAACCCCATCAACTTTTGCAAATAATGTATCATCTCCACCCTTCGATACATTTTCTCCAGGATGAATTTTGGTTCCTCTTTGCCTAATTACAATAGAGCCTGCAGAAATATCTTGTCCATCATAAACCTTTGTTCCTAGTCTTTTGGACTCTGAATCTCTTCCATTTCTCGTTGAACCGCCAGCTTTAGTTTTAGACATCTATTACTCTTCCTCTCCTGTTTCTTTATCTGAAATTGATTTTACTTTTACAACTTTTACTTGTTCTCTGTACCCTACTCTTCTCCTGTTTCCTGTTTTATTTTTATATTGAAAAATATCTATTTTTTTCAATTTTTTTTCATCGATTAATTCAAAATTAATAAAACAACTAGATAGTTTTTTCTTATCTGTAACAATTGACCCTTTTCTTGGGCTTAATAATATTGGGTTTATAGGTTCAGCAGAAAAACTTTTTGGTACCTCTAAAATATCGCCAACCACTACCTTCTCCTGTTTAGCGCCTACATTGATTACTGCATATTTACTCATAACTCAACTACTCTACTACGGCATCAGATTCAAGTAAATTATCTTCTATAGAATTATTTGAAAAAATATCATTAATTATTAAACCTCTACCATTGCATTCTTCACATTCTTCTGAAAAGCTTTCTATTAATCCAGCTGATACATTTTTTCTAGTCATTTCAACTAAACCAAGCCTTGAAATATTAAAAACCTGTGTTCTTGTTTTATCCTTCGCTAATTCTTGTTTAAATTTATTCAAAAGTTCCTCTTGTCTTTTAACAGATTCCATATCAATAAAATCAATTACAATTATTCCCCCAATATCTCTAAGTCTTAATTGTCTTGCAATTTCTTCTGAGGCTTCTAAATTGTTTTCATAAACAGTTTGCTCCAAGCTATCCTTACCAACAAACTTACCAGTATTAACATCAATCACAGTAAGGGCTTCCGTTCTATCAATTATTAAATGGCCGCCAGATGGTAACCAAACTTTCCTATCAAGTGCTTTTTTGATTTGATCTTCAATATGATATCTTTCAAATAAACCTAACTCATCATTGTAAGCTTCTAAAATTTCATTCAACTCAGGAGATGTGTCATTAATATATTCTTTAATTTCTTCAAAATGTTTTCCACCCTCAATGAGTAATTTTTTAAAATTTGTACCTAAATGTTCTCTTATTGCTTTTACGGAAATATCTGGCTCTTCATGAATTAATATTGGAGCAGATCCTTGATTGTTTTTAGATACTTTCTCCCATTCAATTATTAATTTATCAATATCACTTTTAAGAGAAGATTCATTAACACCTTCCGCAGCTGTTCTAACTATTACCCCGAAACCTTGGGGTTTTATTTTTCTAATTATTTTATCAAGCCTGCTTCTCTCTTCATCAGGTAGCCTTCTTGAAATTCCTTTTGTATTTGAATTTGGAATTAATACCATATACCTCCCAGGAAAAGAAATTTGACCAGTTAATCTTGCTCCTTTTTCTCCCATTGCATCTTTAACTACCTGTACTAAAATTTCTTGATCTTTATTTAATAAATGTTCTATTTTTGAATTTCTTCTAGAATTGGATACATCCGCAACGTATAGAACACCATTTTTTTCTTCTCCAAAAGAGACAAAAGCTGCCTCCATTCCTGGTAACACATTTTTTACTTTCCCTAAATAAATATTTCCTACTAAAGATTTGGTTTTAGACTCTGCTGAATAATATTCAACTAGAGTTGCTCCTTCTAGTATTGCAATCTTAGAAGAGCCACCTTTATAGCTGATCAACATTTGCTTTTTTTCCACTTCTGGAACTGGCAAAGGTTTTTCTCTAAACCAGGTTTGTCTAGATGCTTTTCTTTGGTTTTTTTTGTGAAAAGACCTAGTACTAGTCGTACCAGATTTAATTTTTACTTTTTGACCTTTAAACCATTTAGTTTCTGATTTTACAAAATTGTCTTCGCTTTTACGTACTACAGTAGATCTCTTGAATATACCAAACATTTAAACCTCCAAATAATCGATGTGAAAAATATATTAAAAAACTCATAAGACAAGGATAATAGGCTTTAAATATTAAATAACTAAGTTATTTTCTATAAATATACGATTAGTTATTCCAAATACAAGTGCTATAGAGACCATTGAAGATCCACCAAGGCTTAATAGAGGAAAAGGTAATCCAGTGTTGGGAACTAATCCAATTACTGTTGAAATATTTATGATTATTTGTATTGCGAGAAGAACAATAAAACCAGTGATTACATATTTATCAAATTCCGATGAAGAGATATTTAAAATTTGAGTTAACCTTATAAAAAAGATAACCCACAAAAGTAAAAGAAAAAATACTCCTATAAATCCAAAATTGTAAGCATAGGCCGAAAAAATAAAATCTGTAGTTTCAACTGGAACAAAAACTTTATTAACTCGGTTTTCCTGAAAATATTGGCCAAAGAAACCACCGCTTGAAATTGATAACCTACTTTGAGATTGTTGAAAATCAACCTCTTCCTCTTGAAAAAAATTATTAACTCTATCCAGTTGATTCTCGTTAATAATACCAACTTCTAAAAATACAAAAAATAAGAGAATTAAAATTAGAAAAATTAATAAAAAATATCTCAATCTTATATTTGTAACAAAAAGCATAGAAACTACAACAGAAGTAATAATTATACCGGTACCAAGATCAGGCTGATTAATTATTAACATTACAGTAAGAATCAATCCAGCAAGGATAAGAAAGTTAAATTTTTTCTCAGATAAATATTTAGCAACAAATAAAATTATTATAACTTTTGCAAACTCTGATGGCTGTAAATCTATTAGGCCTAAATCAAACCATCTCCTTACACCTAATCTTGGTTCAGTTGTGAATAATAATAATAAAGCTAGAACTGTGAATACAAAAAAAATATCAATGAATCTTAAAAAAGTTTCAACTGAAATATAAGTTAGCAGAAAGAAAACACTTATTGATATCAATGAAAATATGATCTGCCTAATTAAAATATTAGAAAAATCTAAATTAATATCATTGGACAAAGTAAATAAGGTAAACCAAGAAATAAAATTGAAAACTAAAAACAAAAAAAAGACAGATATGTTTGTTCCCTCTGGTCCAAGTAAAGTAATTTTTCTATTTCTCATTCTGTTATTTCTCCAAATTTAACAGGAGTTAATTCTACACCTATTAGATGCTGTATCACCCTTCTTGAAATAGGCGCTGCAACAGCACTCCCAGAACCACCTTCTTCTACTACAGTAACAACTATATATCTCGGATTAGAAATTGAATCAATTCCAACAAACCAGGATGTACTATTTTTACCTCCTGGATTCTGAGCTGTCCCAGTTTTACCTCCTATTTCATTAGAACGATTGCCCAACACCTCAAATGCCTGATAAGCTGTTCCTCCTTGTTTAGTTACTAAATTCAAATCATTAAGTAAAAAATTAATAAATTCTTCATCAATATCTAAATTATTAATTTTTATAGTTTTATCTAGCTCTTTATTTAAATATGGCGAAGAATTAATACCAGTTAATAATGTTTTATAGGCATTAGCTACTTGAATGGGTGTAGTTGTAATAGCACCCTGACCAATAATTAAATTCATAAGATCACCGCCGAGCCATCCTTCTGGTCTAACAAGTTCTGGCCTAGTAATTCTCCATTCTTCAAACAACTCTCTATCAGGTAGGACTCCTGCTTTTTCATAAGGTAAATCTATATTTGTTAAACTTCCAAAACCTAAATTAGAAGCATACTCTTGTAAAATTGACTCCCTGGGATTCCCTTCATAAGATCTCCAAATTTTAAGTGCTATATCCCAAAAATAAACATTGCAAGATTGCTGAATAGCTGAACTCAAATTTACATTCCCATGACCATCTTTTTTCCAGTCATTGTATACCTGTTGTGAGCCGTCAGTAAAACTAAATGACAAATTACCATCACAATCAATTTTATTACTTCTATTTTCAAGACCTTCTGGAAAAAGTCCTTCGTTTTCAGCAAGCCAATAAGCAACTACTTTAAAAATTGAGCCTGGTGGATAAAGTCCTTGAATTGCAAAATTATTAAATGCTTGAACTCTATTTAGTTGATTGAAATCAAAAGATGATATGCCTTGAACAAATTTATTTGGATCAAAATCAGGTAACGATACCATCGAAACAACATTTCCTGTTTCAATTTCAATAACTACTACAGCGCCTTTTTCAATAGTGTCTTCTAATTCAAAATTTTCATTAGCAAGTATGATGCCTTGCTCTAATGATTCAGTACTCACAATTTGAGTATTTATATCTAATGATAAATACAAGTTTTCACCTGGAATAGGTGGAGTAAATTGCACTATTTCAGAACCCTTAAATTTTATTTCTCCAGCTTCTCCAGAAAGCTCATCTTCATAAAACTTCTCAACACCACTTTTTCCAACTAGTCCATTTTTTATTGTGTCTGGGTATAATTCATATTCTTCTTGTGTTGGCTTACCAATATAACCAATAACATGAGAGGCAATATTATTAAATTCATATTTTCTAATTGGGAAATCAAAAATTTCAAATGCATCTAATTCTAAAAGTGCTTGTCTTTCCGTAAAATTTAAATCTTTAATATTTTTTATTAAATAAAGAATTTCTTTACTCTGAAAAATTTCATTTAATTCTATAGAACTTATTTCTTGAAAATTATAAGTTAAATATTGCTTATATTGAATTATGTTATTTTCATTTATTTTTCTTAAATTAATAAAAAGATGTGGCTCTAAAGAAGAAGTAGCTAGTGTCTCATTATTAACATCATAAATTTCACCTCTTGGAGCAGAAAGATAAACTATATCAAATGTTTGGCTATTAATTATTTTGATTGATTCATCAGAACGAATAATTTGAAGAAAGTAAATATTATATAGAATAAAGGAAAATATAAATAAAATAAATACAGCTAAGTAATTAAAACGATTTCTTAAAAACATCCTCTTTAAGAGTAATGTTGATTAATTTAAATAAAAAGTAATTGACTCCACTAATTAACAAGATAATAGAAAAATAGTTAATTGAAAATGATGTAAATATAGTCTCTAACTTATATAGAGCTAAGGAAAAAGTAAATAAAATAAATTCACTATATAAATTAACTCTTAACCTGCTGGTAATAAAATTTATTAAAATACTGATCAAAATAAATTTTGCGCTCGTTGTGCCAAAATAATTAGAAGTATAAAATGCATCGTAATAAATACCAGATAGAAAAAAAGCAATAACAAAAGAATTAGAAAAATATTTTGTTGATATATAAAAAATTAAAATATAAAAAGGTAATATCTTTACTTCAGAAAAGTCAGTAATAATACCAATGAAGAGTTCAAATATTAATAAAGAAATAAATATTAAAACAAAACTTAAATATCTTAATTGTTTCATTTTTTCTTTACTATGTAGATATTTGAATCAAAACTAAATCTATAATTCACTTTTACAGTAGAAGAAATTTTATTGTTTAATTCAGAAACTTCCTCTTGACTCAAATCAACTATTGGAAACTTTCCTGGATGATCAAAAGCAATATCAGTAAATATATAATCGACATTCACATTTTTTTCTTTAATTGAAATAGAGTTAACTAATAGTTCATTATTATTTGAAGTTATTAGATATTCATTACCATGTTTATCAATTCCAGGAATAGAAAAGTTAGAATTTAATACAGTACTAATTAGAGAATGGTCATCAAATATTTTAGTTAAATAACCTATTACAAAGCCTTCTTCATTTAAAACTAAATCATTTATATTTAAATTAAGATTTCTACCTCCAGAAATAATATACTCATTAGTTGTGTTTTTAATTAATAATGAAGATTTAAGATAGACATAGTCTTCTATCTGAACATTTTTAATTAGCTCATCATTTGAAATGATTTCATTTATTAACTCTTCATTTACTAATTTAAGCTTTCTTAGTTCAATGACTTCATTTTTTAATCTTGCGTTTTCATTTATTAAATCGCTTCTACTTTCAAAAAAATCAAAATCTAATGAAACAAGAGTATTTGCAGCGTTTTCATTAATAGGAAATAAGAACTCTACCCTATTAAGAATTGTGTCTGAAAATTTTTTATTAGAAAAAAAATCAATTAATACCAATGAACCGGATAGAAAGAAAAATAAAATATAAATTATATAACTTCTTCTTTTCTGAGATTCTTGATACATAATTTAATTAGGTTTTTCTGAGGATTTTAAAACCGATTTATAATCTTCAAATCTCTCAAGACAAATTCCTGAACCAACTACAACAGTGCTTAGTGGGTCTTCAGTCATATTTATTGGTATTCCCAATTCTTCAGCTATTTTTCTATCTAATTGTTTAAGCATTGACCCACCACCAGTAAGCCAAGCTCCATATTTGTCAATATCTGATACTAATGCAGGTGGCGTTTGTGAAAGGGAAATTCTTACTGCTTCAATTATTTCATTTACAACTGGTGCTAGTGCATTTCTAACATCAGCTGCTTCTAGAAGAACCTGTTTTGGAATTCCTTTAACAATATCTCTTCCTGTAACAGTTACCTGAGGCTCTTTATCATATTGATAAGCTGAACCAACTGCATGCTTCAATGATTCTGCAATACCTTCATCAACTAACATAGCGTGTTCACTTCTAAGCCATTCAATTAACTTATCTGTCATGTCTTCACCACCAACTCTTACAGAGTTTGCTGTAACAACATCACCCATAGAAATAACTGCTATTTCTGTAGTACCACCACCAATATCAATTATCATGTTTCCAAATGGTTCAAATATCTGTAAACCAGCTCCTATTGAAGCAGCCATTGGCTCTTCTATAGTAAATACTTCAGAAGCACCTGTTGCATGAGCAGCTGTCTCAATAGATCTCTGCTCAACGCTTGTAACACCATTAGGTACACAAATAATTATTTTTGGTCTTGAATAAGCTCTCCCTATTGCTTTAGTCAATAAAGTTTTAACAAGTTCTTCCGCATATTCAATTTCTGAGATAACTCCATCCCTTAGAGGTTTTACTAATTCAATTGAATCAGGAACCCTTCCAACCAACTTCTTAGCTTCTTCTCCATAGGTAAAAATTGATTTATCAGTTTTATTAATTGCCAAAAGAGTTGGTTCGTCAACAACTACCCCAACACCTTTTACATAGATTAATGTATTGGCTGTACCAAGGTCTATTGCAATATCATTACCACCAAATAATGTTCTTCTTAAATTTATTCCTGCCATGTATATTCAGATTAATAGAATGAATTGGCAAAGAAAATAAAATTATTCAAAGAAAAGTGAGAGCTCTCTTTCTGCACTTTCTTCTGAATCGGACCCATGAACAACATTTTCTTCAAGTTTTGTAGCTAAATCTGCCCTTATTGTTCCTGGTTCTGCGTCCGAAGGATTCGTAGCTCCCATTATTCTCCTAATCTCTGAAACAGCATCTTCACCATCAACCTCCATAGCAACAACTGGGCCACTAGTTATAAAATCTACTAAATCATTAAAGAAAGGTTTTTCAGAATGTTCTGCATAATGTCTCTTTGCTAGATCATCTGAGATACTCATCATCTTCATTTTTGTAATTACAAACCCTTCTTTCTCAACTCTTGAAACTACGTCACCAATAAGATTCCTCTTTACGCCATCGGGCTTAATCATAAAAAACGTTTTCATTTATATTCCTTTTTATACTCTCCAATTAAATATAAACTCCCTAGCAAAATAGAATGCTTTTTTGAAGCAGCAAATTCTTTAATGGATGAAATTTCGTAGTTTACTTGTTTTTCATTAAGGAAGTCAGTTAATTTTTGAATGTCAATTTGATCATAAAAACTATTATTTTCAATTAGTTTTAAAGATACATTTTCTTTACTAGATAAGAAAACTAAAATTTCTTCAAAGTTTTTTCCTTTTTTAAAACCTAGATAAAAATCGAAATTTAAATCCTTATTTAGATTTATTAGAGTTTTATAAAAAGTTTTAATTCCAGAAATATTATGCGCACCATCAATTATTTTGACTGGATTATTGTCAATTATTTCAAATCTGCCTTCTAATTGTTCATCATGAACACTTTTAAAATCTACTTCATTAATTTTCTTGCCTAATATTTCCTCTATTGCAATAGCAGACAAATAAATGTTCATGACCCTAAAATCATTATTTTCTAATGGAAAATCTTTATGTTCATCTAAAAATGAAATAGAAATATTATTTAATTCATTAGAGATATATTTCTTATGATTATCAGAGATTTCACCACAAACTAGAGTTTTAATATTGTTAGAGATATGTATTTTCTCATACAAAATTTCTTCAAGAGTATCACCTAAAATATCTTGATGGTCATAACCGACATTTGTTAATACAACTCCAGAAGAATTTATGATAGAAGTTGTATCCAATCGCCCACCTATTCCAGCTTCTATTACAAAAACATCTAAATCTAGATCTATAAAATTTCTGCAAGCTATTAAAAAAAGTGTTTCAAAATAACCAAGTTTTATATTATTCTTTTTTTCAAAATCCTCTATAGATTCGATGTAATCAATATATTTAATTTCCTTTTTATTAGATCTAATTCTTTCTTGATATGAAACTAAATGAGGAGAAGTAAAAATTAGAGATGAAATATCTTGTTTAGAGAGCAATTTGTAAATAAAATTTGCTGTTGAAGACTTACCATTAGTGCCAACTATAGAAATTGATTTCTTTGATAAGTAGGATAGTTCTTCTTTAGTGAAAAATATTTTTAGTAAATCTAAATTCTTATTGCTATTAATTCTTTCATTAAGAAATATTTCAATATCTTTCAATTACCTAGTTCTTTAAGAGTCTTATGTATAAGTTTGAGCTCTAACTCTAACTCTTCCTTTTTCTTTTTTTCTTCATCAATAAGTTCTGTTTTTGCATTTTCCATAAATTTAGTGTTATTTAATCTTTTGTTTGAAATTTCTACTGATTTTTCAATCTCTTTACTCTTATTATTTAATTTATTTACTTCAACTTCAATATCAATATATTCTTCAGCTAAAATACTAAAATCGTAATCTCCTGAATTAAAATGTAAAAAAGTAGATTCAGCTATATCGGTTAATTTTTCTTCCTGTATCTCTACTTTCGCTAAAACTTCTAACTGGTTCTTAATCCAGTCATCAACTTCATTGTTGGAATAAACTTTTAAAACGGTATTATTTTTTATTTGGTAAGTAGCTTTAAAATTTCTTATTTGAGAAATAATGACTCTTAAATTTTCAACATTATCTAAATTTTCATTTTCTAATTCATATTTTTCTGGCCATGAATTACTAATTAACAATTCATCATTAAAAGTTGACCAAACTTCTTCGGTAATGTGCGGCATAGCTGGATTCAGGATTTTAACTGAATTAAGAAAAACTGATTCAAGAACAGACATAGTCTCTAATTTATGCTGTTCATCCTTTATAAGGTTTTTAGAAAATTCAAAATACCAATCAAATAAATCAGACCATAGAAAATTATATAGTAATTTATAAGCATCAGAAATTTTATATTTATCAAATAAATTATTAAATTCATCTAAAACATCGTTGTATTTACTAATAATCCATTTATTTTCTGGAGATTTAATTGAATTTAAATCAGTTGTCTCTTTATCTTCGGTATATAAATGTACAAACTTTGCAGCATTCCATATCTTGTTGCCAAATTTTTTTGCTGCTATTGTCCATTCTTCATCAAAGGGAACGTCTTGGCCTGGAGAAGCTTTTTCAATCAATGAAAATCTTAGTGCATCAGCTCCATGTTTTTCAGATAGCTCTAATGGATCAACTGTATTGTTTAAACTTTTTGACATTTTTCTGCCTTTAGAATCTCTGACTAGGCCATGAACTAAAACATCTTTAAAAGGTACCTCCTCCTGAAAGTGAATTCCCATCATAATCATGCGAGCTACCCAGAAAAATATAATATCAAAACCAGTTACTAATAAAGTTGTTGGGTAATAAGAGTTTAAATCTTCAGTATCATCTGGCCAACCTAGCGTTGAAAAAGGCCATAAAGCCGAAGAAAACCAAGTATCTAATACATCTTCATCTTGATTTAATTTTGTATCATCAGGAATTTTGTGTTTCTCTCTAATTTCTTTTTCAGAATTTCCTACATAAATATTTGAATCTTCATCGTACCATGCTGGTATTCTGTGTCCCCACCATATTTGTCGGGAGATACACCAATCTTGAATATTGTACATCCACTCAAAATAAGTTTTCTCCCAATTCTTTGGAATGAATTTAATCTCTTCAGTCTCAACAGCACTTATTGCCTTTTTTGCTAGTTCCTCAGTTGCGACAAACCATTGATTTGTAATCATTGGTTCTAAAATACTTTTTGATCTATCACCTTTTGGTAGTTGAATTTCATACTCTTCTTCGCTTTCTAATTGGTTAATAGCCTTTAATTCCTCAATTATTAATTTTCTAGCTTCGAATCTGTCTTTATTTCTTATTTTTTTTGGAATAAAATCTTCATCCATTATTGTCCCATCAAGATTTATACACTGGATGAAATCTAAATCATGTTTCTTACCAATCTCATAATCATTGAAATCATGTGAAGGTGTTATTTTTACACAACCTGCACCAAATTCAGGATCAACATACTCATCACCAATTATTGGCACCTCACGATTTACTAAAGGTATAACGGCTGTTTTACCAATTAAGTTAGCATATCTTTCATCGTTTGGATTAACTGCAACTGCTGAGTCTCCTAAAAGTGTTTCAGGTCTTGTTGTGGAAATAGTCAAATAAGAATCATCTGTCTTATATTGGATATTCCACAATTTACCTTTTTCAGAACTTAAAGTTACTTCTAGGTCTGATACTGCTGACATAAGTGCAGTATCCCAATTGACCATCCTTGTACCTTTATAAACTAAACCTTCCTCATATAATTTAATAAAGACTTCCTTTACAGCTAATGAAAGCCCCTCATCCATAGTGAATCTTTCTCTTGACCAGTCACAGCTCATACCTAGCTTTCTCATTTGATTTGATATATTTTCACCAGATTTTTCTTTCCATTCCCATACTTTCTCTATAAAATTCTCTCTTCCTATATCTTCTTTGGTTATGCCGTTTTCTGACAATTCATTTTCTACCAATAGTTGTGTGATTATTCCAGCATGATCAGTACCAGGAACCCATAATGCTTCATATCCTTTTAATCTTTTTACGCGAGTTATGACATCAATTATTGAATGCTCAAGTGCGTGACCCATGTGTAGAGAACCAGTGACATTAGGAGGTGGTATAACAATTGAAAACTTATTATCAGAAGATACAGGGAGAAATTTGTTACTTAATTCCCAGTTTTCTTGCCATTTTTTTTCAATAGCTAATGGCTCATAAGATTCATCCAGCATAGAATTATGCTGGTTTTGAATCTTTAGATTCTTTTTTCTGTTTTAAAACCATTTTTGGCTGTATGTCATCCATGACATTCTCTTTATCAATTATTATCTGTTCAATATCTTCCCTTGAAGGAGATTCATACATTTCATTAAGAAGTAGCTTTTCTATTATTGATCTTAGACCTCGTGCTCCTGTTTTTCTTTTCAATGCAAGTTCAGCCATTGCATCCAAAGATTCTTTTGTAAACTTTAATTCAATTTCATCTAAAGCAAAGATTTTTTGAAATTGTTTTGTTATTGCGTTTTTCGGCTCTGTTAATATCTTCACTAAAGCTTCTTTATCTAATTCATCAACACTTGTTACAACTGGCAATCTTCCAATAAACTCTGGTATTAAACCATATTTAATTAAATCTTTTGGCTCTACATTTTTAAATATTTCATTTGCATTAATCTCTTCAGTATTTTTCATGTTTGTATTGAATCCAACTGTGTTTTCTCCCAATCTTCTATTTATAATCTCTTCAAGCCCATCAAAGGCTCCTCCAACAATGAATAAAATATTAGTTGTATCTATTTGTAAATATTCTTGTTGAGGATGTTTCCTTCCTCCTTGAGGTGGAACTTGTGCAACTGTTCCTTCAAGTATTTTTAATAATGCTTGCTGAACGCCCTCACCTGATACATCTCTAGTTATTGATGGGTTGTCTGATTTTCTTGTTATCTTGTCAATTTCATCGATATAAATTATTCCTTTTTCTGCTTTCTTTATATCAAAATCTGCAGCCTGAATTAAAGTAAGTAATATATTTTCTACATCCTCACCTACATAACCGGCTTCCGTAAGAGTTGTTGCATCGGCTATTGCAAAAGGTACCTGTAAAATTTTTGCTAAAGTTTGCGCTAGTAAAGTCTTACCGCTACCAGTTGGTCCTAATATTAAAACATTAGATTTTTGTATCTCCAAATCATCATTGATTTTGTCGCCTTTGTAAATTCTTTTGTAGTGATTATAAACTGCTACAGATAACGTCTTTTTTGATTCGCTTTGTCCAATTACATATTCATTTAAGGATTGGTTAATTTCTTTTGGTAACGGAAGATAGTTTTCAGGTTGAGATTCTAGGTTTTCTACTTTCTCTTCTTCAATAATCTCAACACATAGCTCAATACATTCATCACATATATAAACACCAGGTCCAGCTATTAGTTTTATTACTTGCTTTTGAGATTTACCACAAAAGCTACATTTTAAAGGTTCTGATGACGATTCTTTATTAGCCATATAATTACCCTGTTGTTACTTTTTGTCTACTAACTCCCTTTGAGTTAGTACTTCATCTACTATACCGTATTCTAAAGCTTCTTGCGCAGTCATCCAAAAATCTCTATCAGTATCAAGGGTAATTTGATCAATATCTTTCTTGGTAAATTCTGCCAGCAAACCATTGATTTGATGCCTCATATCGGTAATTAGTTTTGCTTGAATCTCAATGTCTTTTGATGTACCTTCTGCACCTCCAGCTGGTTGATGTAACATAACTCTGGCATGAGGTAATGAATACCTTTTACCAGGTGTTCCACCAGCTAAAATAACAGCACCAGCTGAGGCTGCTAAGCCCATACAAACTGTTGCTACATCTGGTTTTATGTATTTCATGGTGTCATATATTGCAAATAAAGAAGTTATTGAACCTCCTGGAGAGTTAATGTACACATAAATATCTTTCTCAGGATCTTCTGATTCTAAATGTAATAATTGAGCCATAATCAAGTTTGCAACACCATCATCTATTGGGGTTCCTAAGAAAATAATTCTATCTTTTAATAATCTTGAATAAATATCAAAAGCTCTCTCGCCTCTATTAGTATTTTCAATAACAGTAGGCACTACATAATTTGAAGGTTCTTTTTTCATATTATTCTTCCTCTCCTGTTTCACTATCTTGATTGTATACATCTTGTAGGTATACTTTTTCACCATTTTTATCAACTGAGATACCATTCTTTAAAACATGTAACATGGCCTTATTTCTTAAGGATTCTGCTTCTAAATTCAATCTATGTGTGGCATTTTCAACTTCATCTTTATCCTTATCATGAGATTCCATATGTTGTTCAATTAATGACTTATCATTATCATCTAATTTAATTTCAAAGTCTTCAATAACTTTATCTAGTATCAATACCATACTTAAATTTCTTGAGGCTTGTTTATTAAGATCATCTCTTAAAGCTTCCTCCGTTAAGCCGGTTATTTTAAAATAGTCTTCCAATTTAATGTTATTTTGGTCTAATTCACTCATAAAATTTTGTAAAATACTATCCATTTCTGCGATCACCAATTGTTCAGGTAATTTAATGTCAGCTTCCTCAATTAATTTTGTGGTTAATCCTGCTTGATATTGTGATGCAACTTGTTGTTTCTTAATGTTTTCAATATTTTTTTCTAACTCTGATTTCAATTCATTAATATCAGTAAATTCAGTTGTTTCAGAAACCCATTCATCAGTTAATTCTGGGAGTATCTTTTCCCTTACCTCTTTTACTAGTACAGTAACATCAACATTCTCTTCATTAATTTGTGGAATGTTATCTGTAAATTTAATTATTGCTCCTGAAGAAACTCCTTCAAGCTTACTATCAAGATTACTAATCAACGTACCTGATCCAACTTCATATAAATAGTCACTATAAGTAAAGTCTTTAATCTCATTATTGTTTTTTGATGTGGTTAAATTAATCAATACATAGTCACCAGATTTTGCGGGTCTATCAGTATTTGATACTTCAGCAAATTGTGATTTTACTCTTTCTATTTGTTGATCGATCTCTTCAGGTGTAGGTTTGATGGACTCAACCTCAATAGATTGATCAAGTTTTGGTAATTTTGAAATTTTCGGCCATAGCGTTATAAGAACCTCTACATCAAATGAACTCTTTTTCTTTTTAATATCTTTGATTGCTGGTCTGGTTGCTGGAGAAATTTCTTCATCTTTTACTAAATCCTTTTACTTTTAATTGACTTCCAATTTTTTTAATAGCATCTTCTTTAAATTCTTCTAGATCTTTAAAATCAATTTGGATTTCTAACGTCTTTTCAAAATCCGAACTATTTTTTACTTTATATTTCACATTTCTCCTTAAATAAGGGTGACCGACGGGATTCGAACCCGCGACCTCCTGGACCACAACCAGGCGCTCTAACCAGACTGAGCTACGATCACCACGTCTGCGCTCTCGATAGGACTCGAACCTATAACCTACAGATTAGAAGTCTGTTGCTCTATCCATTTGAGCTACGAGAGCCTTGAGCGGGTGAAGGGAATCGAACCCTCGTAGCCAGCTTGGAAGGCTGGAGCTTTACCACTAAGCTACACCCGCGTGTGTCGGGCTGGTGAGATTCGAACTCACGACCTCCTGGTCCCAAACCAGGCGCTCTAGCCAAACTGAGCCACAGCCCGCGTGTCTAATTATTGTTCCATGATACCGGTTTTATGGAAACAATAAATCAAAAAAATTATAGTTAACTATTATTACATAGCCACGCGACATTTTAGCGGATGTGGCGGAACTGGTAGACGCGCTAGATTTAGGATCTAGTGAGCTTTGCTCGTGGAGGTTCGAGTCCTCTCATCCGCACTGAATTTATTTAACTTCTACTACTAATTCTGTAGATGTAGCAGTTGCATATAAAGTACCTTCACTATCAGTCAACTTACCACTTACAAAAATGACTCTTCTGCCGAGTTTCTCTATTTTGCCTTTGGCAAACATATCTCCTGTATCTAAGGATATTCCTCTTAAATAACTTACTTTTATTTCAGCAGTCATAGTTGCATAACCTTTGTCTAAAGAGCAATTGGCAGTAATACTATTACAGGAATCTAATAGGGTTGCAGCAAAACCTCCATGAACATTCCCAAGCGGATTGTAATGACATTCTTCTGGAGCAGCAATAAAAGTAACAGACCCTTCTTCGTCAATCTCAACACCTTTAAAATTCATCAACTCTCCTATCGGAGGTTTCATGGTGCGATCTACAACAAATTTCTTCCTCTCATCGCTATCTAGACTCAGGTAAGTTTCTGATAAATCCTTTGGATTTGTCCAAGTAAAAGTTTTTTCGCCCAAGAATTAATCCTCGTCTGAATCTTGGGAGCGGGTTTGTAGTTCAGAGACTATATCTGCATTAGCTAAGGTTGTTACATCACCCAATTTTCTTTCCTCTGAAATGTCTTTAAGTAATCTTCTCATAATTTTTCCACTTCTTGTTTTAGGAAGATCAGCTGTAATCACAATGCTTTTTGGTTTTGCTATAGGACCAATCTTGTCACTTACATGTTGTCTTAATTCTGATATTAAATTTTCATCTCCTACATCTGTTCCAATTAATGTTACAAATGCAGCAATTGCTTCACCGCTTATTTCATCAGCCCTACCAATTACAGCAGCCTCAGCCACAGATTCATGAGCAACTAATGCGCTTTCTACTTCAGCAGTAGAGATTCTATGACCTGAGATGTTCATTACATCATCTACTCTTCCTAGTAGCCAGACATAACCATCATCATCATATTTGGCTCCATCACCTGCAAAGTAGAGACCTTCATGCTGAGACCAATATGTATCTATATATCTTTTATCGTCTCCATATACAGTTCTTAACATAGATGGCCAAGGAGATTTAATAGCAAGATAACCCCCTTCACCTTTTCCAACTTCATTCCCCTTTTCATCTATAACCACGGACTCAATCCCAGGCAATGGTCCGCATGCTGAACCCGGTTTTGTACTAGTTATTCCAGGTAAAGGTGAAATCATAATTGATCCTGTTTCTGTCTGCCACCACGTATCAACAATGGCGCATTGCTCATTACCAATATTTTCGTGATACCACATCCAAGCTTCAGGATTTATTGGTTCTCCAACAGATCCAAGTAGTCTTAGTGAACTTAAATCGTGAGCTTTTGGATGTTCAACTCCCCACTTCATAAATGCTCTAATGGCCGTTGGTGCTGTATAAAAAATATTTACTTTATATTTCTCAACTATGCTCCATAACCTTTTTTCATCTGGAGCATTTGGTGCTCCTTCATACATAACACTTGTTGTTTTATTTGCTAAAGGTCCGTAGACAATATAACTGTGTCCAGTAACCCATCCACAATCAGCAGCACACCAATAAATATCATCATCTTTAACATCAAATACTGCACTATGAGTAGTAGTTACACCAGTTAAATAACCTGCTTGTGTATGAACAATACCTTTTGGCTTTGCTGTGGTCCCTGAAGTATAAAGTATGTAGAGTAAGTCTTCTGCATTCATTACTTCAGGCTCACACTCTGCAGATTGCTCTCCAACAATCTCCTCATACCAATAATCTCGTCCATCTTTCATATTTACTTCTTGTCCGGTTCTTTTTACTACAATCACACTTTCTATAAATTTTGTTAATTCTAAAGAATTGTCGACGTTCTCCTTTAGAGGAACAATATCCCCTCTCCTCCATGCACCATCAGCTGTTATAACAACCTTTGCTTCAGCATCATTTATACGATCAGCTAGTGCTTCAGCTGAGAATCCACCAAAAACTACAGAGTGCACTGCTCCAATTCGTGCACAAGCAAGCATAGAAACTACTATCTCAGGGGTCATACCAAGGTAAATAGCTATCCTATCTCCTTTTTGGACTCCTAAACTTTTAAGTGCATTTGATAATTTACATACTCTTTCATAGAGATCTCTATAGGTAATCTCTTGAGTGTCCCCAGGTTCTCCTTCCCAGTAATATGCGATTCTATCTCCATCAGTTTCTAAATGTCTATCGAGACAATTGTATGAAAGGTTTAACTCCCCATCACTAAACCATTTAAAAAATGGTGCATTTGAATCATCTAAGACTTTAGTAGGTTCTTTAAACCAAGTTATTCTATTTAATGCTTGTTGTTTCCAGTACTCTAATCTATCTTCTTCGGCCTTCTTAAACCATTCAGATGTGGCATTTGCATTATTTTTTAATTCTTCACTTGGTTCAAATAAACGATCTTCATTTAATAAGTTCTCTATTTTTTCATTCATGATATTTTCTTTTCACTAAATAGTATAAATAAATTGTTTTAAAAAAATCTATTTATGAAGACATAAAATAAAAGTTATAACCATCACACAAAGCATTCCAAGAAGCATTAATAATATTTTGATGGACACCAATTGTGTTCCATCTTTTTTTACCATCAGTAAATTCTATTAAGACCCTAGTTGTTGCCTCTGTTCCGTCTGTGGAGTCAATAATTCTTACCTTATAATCAACTAACTTTACAGCTTCTATATCTTCATAGTTATTTTTCAATGCTGCCACTAAAGCTTTACTCAATGCATCAACAGGACCTACACCTTCTCCTGTAGTAACATACCTTTCTTCCTTAACAATTACTTTACAAACTGCTTCAGAAACTACATTTTCTGAATTTCGTCTTTCTGAATAAACTCTGAAACTTTCAAAGTCAAAATAACTTGGATTTAATCCTTTAATTTTATTCATTAATAAATACAGGGATCCGTCTGCAGCTTCAAATTGGAAGCCTTGATGTTCAAGGTTCTGTACCTCTTGAATTAATTTTTTTGCATCTTCATCTGAAAATTCAATGCCGAATTCTTTTGCTTTTGTAATTACACTGGCTCTTCCAGCTAATTCGGAGACTGTAGTTCTTGTGTAGTTACCAACTTTACTTGAATCAATATGCTCATATAATGAACTGTCTTTTGCCATACCCGAAGCATGGAGTCCCGCCTTATGTGTAAAAGCAGAAGAACCAACATAGGGGTGTCTGGAATCTATTGAGACATTTACTAATTCTGCAATGTGATTAGCTATTGGTGTTAATTTCTCAAGAGATTTTAATGGTACAGTTTCGTGTTCCATTTTTAGTGTTAAGTTTGGAATTAATGTACAGAGATCAGCATTGCCTGTTCTTTCACCATAACCATTCATTGTTCCTTGAACATGATCTACTCCGAGATTTACAGCAGCCATTGAGTTAGGAACAGCGCAACCATTATCATTTTGAAAATGTACACCAAATTTTTGCTTCTTATATTTAGTAGTTATTTCTTGCAAAATCTCAGTAACTTCATGAGGTAAGGTTCCACCATTAGTATCACAAAAGATAAAACAATCGACCCCTTCTTCTAAGACTGCATCAAGAATTTTATAACTAACTTCCGAATTTTCCTTAAATCCATCAAAAAAGTGTTCGGCATCAAAAAACACTTTTTTGTCATTAGATTTTAAATATTTAATAGTATCTACTGCCATTTTTATGGCATTTTCTACATCAGTTTCTATAGCTTTTGTAATGTGCAGATTAGAAGATTTACCAACTATGCAGACATATTCTGTTCCAGCTTCTACTAAAGCCTTAACTTGGGGGTCTTCTTCAGCAGTGGTATTTAATTTTCTTGTTGATCCAAAACTTACTAATTTTGCATTTTTAAGTTTTAATTCCTTTTGAGCTCTATGAAAAAATTCTTCTTCTTTTGGAGATGCACCAGGCCAACCTCCTTCAATAAAATGTACACCGAGATCATCAAGTAATTTTGCAATAGCTATTTTATCTTTAACAGATGGGGATATTCCTTCCTGCTGGAACCCATCTCTCAATGTTGTATCAAATATATCTATCTTCATTTTTACTCTTCCAAAAAAAAACCCCTGCAACGCAAGGGAAACAACGACTTCTTCGTTGTTCTTAAATAATAATTATGATATTAATCATGCGTTAATATTACTTACTTTTTATTACTTGTCTACCAAAAAAATAGATTAGCACTGCAAGAACACTAAAAATTAATACACGTACAATATTTGCATTTGATGTAGTTGATTGAACTTCAAAAGATTGGTCTAACAATCCTGAATGAGAAAATATTATTGTATTATTATTTATTTCACTTAATTTAGGTTCTGTTATTTTCCCAGGTAACTTTATTGATAAATTCCCAGAGTATAAATTCTCAGCAGCTTCAGGTGTTATATTCTCATCATTTAACAATGCAGAAAATTTTCCTGTAACACTGTAGTCTTCTTCATTTTTTTGAAGTTTTATTTCATCAATTGGTAATAATAACAAAGCAGTATTCTCATCACTTAAAAGAATCTCTATCTGTTCTTCGAATTCACCGATACTATTAAAAGAATTTCTAATCTTTATTCCAAACATTTTATCTTTTTCGTAAACAGTTGATCCAAAGCCTTCAGGTAATGACACTACAATCGACTCTAAGCCACCTATCTCTGTCTGACCTGTTTCAATAGCAAAAACCTGAGCTTCTTGATCTAACAAAATTGAAATTGAATACTTTCCTGATTCATCTTCATTCATTTCAAGCTCCATAATCCACTCAGCTTCACAAGAAGCAAAAAATATGCACAAAAACAATATCGATAATTTCTTATATTTCTTCATTTAATAACTCAATCATCTTAATACATGCAACCCTTCTGTGGCTGATTTCACTTTTTTCATCTAAAGTAAGTTCTGCTAAAGTTCTTCCATCTTGAACTTGAAAAACTGGATCATAACCAAAACCATTATCTCCCCTAGATTTTAAAGTAATATCTCCATTTAAATCACCTTCTGCTGTAATTTCATTTTTACCATCATAAAAGAACAAAATAGTTTTAAATGATGCTGATCTATTATCCTCATTTTCTAGCTCTTTTAGTAATTTATTAATATTGTCTTGATCGTTTGCTTCTTCTCCTGCGTAACGTGCAGATTTAACACCTGGATGTCCATTTAAAGCTTTAACAAATAAGCCGGAATCATCAGCAATGACTGGTCTTTGATATTTATCAAATACTTCCAATGCTTTCTTTTTAGCATTCTCTAAAATAGTCTCCTTGTCCTCAATGACATCAATAAGGTCTGGATAGTAAATGATTTCATGTTTTGAATCTGATTTATCAAAGATAGCTTTAATTTCTATAAATTTATTTTTGTTTTTAGTAGCTAATATAATTTCCATTAATTTTTTTGAACTTCAAATATCTCATTAACTGCTTTTTTAGTTTCTTCAAATAATTGATCCAGATCTTCTTTTGTAAATGGTTTTTTTTCTGCAGTTCCCTGTATTTCTAAAATTTCATATTTGTCATTTAGCACTAAATTTAAATCAACTTCTGCTTGAGAATCGTGTTCATAGTCCAAATCAACAATATATTTCCCATCAACAATACCCACAGATAATGCTGCTATCTGATTCATCAAAGGGTTCTGTACCAACTCACCATTCTCTACTAACTTGTTAAAAGTGTCATTTAATGCAATCCATGAACCATTTATAGAAGCTGTTCTTGTTCCACCATCAGCTTCTAAAACATCACAGTCAACAGTAATCATATAGCCATTAAGAATTTTTAGATTACATACAGACCTCAGGGATCTTCCAATTAATCTTGATATTTCTTTTGATCTACCACCTTCATAAGACTTTCTTGAAATTCTGCTATCTGATGAACCAGGAAGCATATTGTATTCAGCCGTTACCCACCCTGAATCAGAATTCTCAAGCCATCCAGGTAGCCTGTCAGAAATAGATACAGTAATTAATACCTTTGTATTGCCTGACTCATAAAGAACAGAAGTGTTCTTTGAATTAATAAAGTCTTTTGTGATTTTTATTTCTCTCATATTATGGTGAAAGCCTTTTTATTTTCCATCCTTTATCTACTTTAGAGTAAGAAAACCTATCGTGTGTTCTATTTTTTCTCCCCTGCCAAAACTCCCAATAATTTAAATCAATTAAATAACCGCCCCAAAATTCAGGTCTTGGAATCTCTTTTCCTTCATAGTGTTCTTCCAACTCTTTTACTTTTTTATCTAATATCTCTCTATTTTCAATTTCAAGACTTTGTTCTGAAGCCCAAGCACTTATTTGTGCTCCCCTTGGTCGGGATTTAAAATATTCATCTGAAACTTCCTTGTCTGCAACAGTTGCCGTTCCTTCAAATCTTATTTGTCTATATATTTCAGGCCAGAAAAATATTCCGGAAACATTTGGATTATTACTAATCTCTTTTGCCTTATCACTTTCATAGTGAGTATGGAAAACAAGTGAATTATTTACTATATTTTTAAACAAAACATACCTTGATCTAGGGTTATTTTCTGAATCAACTGTAGAAAGAACCATAGCGTTTGGCTCTTCAGCATCAGCTTCCATAGCTTCCCCTAACCACAATTCAAACTGCTTTACTGGATCACTATTAAGTGCATCTTCCTTTAGTGCTTTATCTCCATATTCGGAACGAATCTTTTGTAATTTATCTGAAGTATTATCCATTTAAATTGAATTTAAAGCTGACCCTGCTTTGAACCATTCTATTTGTTCTTCTGATAGAGAATGGTTGGCTTTAATCTCCTTAGTCTCTCCATCAGCTTTTTCGATTGTTATATTTATTTCAGTTTCTGGAGCTATATTTTCAACATTTTTTATAGTGATTTTGTCCTCTTGATCAATTAGATCATAGTCACTCTTATTTTGAAATGTTAATGGAAGAACCCCTTGCTTTTTTAAATTTGCTTCATGTATTCTTGCAAAGCTTTTAACCAAAACTACCTTACATCCTCTAAACCTAGGCTCCATTGCTGCATGTTCCCTTGAAGATCCTTCTCCATAATTCTCGTCTCCAACTGCAACCCAATTTAAATTCTCTTCATGATACGCTTTTGCAATATCAGGTAATGACATTACTGAGCCATCTAACATATTATTTCCCTCTCCTGCCTTCTCTGTAAATGCATTATTAACCCCTATAAAAAGGTTCTGAGAAATATTTTCTAGGTGACCTCTGTACTGCAACCATTTACCTGCAGGAGAAATGTGGTCAGTTGTACATTTACCACTTGCTTTCATTAATACTGTCATTGAGTTATAGTTTTTTTCCTCAAAAGGAGTGAAAGGAACAAGCGCTTGCAATCTATTTGATTCAGGGTCAATTATTATCTCTACTTCTCCTTCTTCTGGTTGGATAAATCCTTCAAGTGTTGTTTCAAAGCCAGATTCTGGCAACTCTTCTGCAACCGGTGGACTCAATGAGATTTCATTCCCTTCTTCATCAGTTATTGTGTCACTCAAGAAATTAAAGTCTAATCTCCCTCCTAGGGCTAGCCCTATCACTGATTCTGGAGAGCCTATAAAAGATAGTGTTTCAGCATTTCCATCGTTACGTGCAGGAAAGTTTCTATTAAATGAAGAAACTATTGAGTTACTCTCGCCCTCTTTAATATCATCTCTTTTCCATTGACCTATGCATGGGCCACATGCATTTGCTAAAACTACTGCTCCTATATCCTCTAAATCTTTCAAATAACCATCTCTCTCAATAGTTGCTCTTGTTTGTTCTGAACCCGGAGTAACCATCAATGGGACTTTAGCTTTCAGACCATGTTTTGCAGCTTCTCGTGCAATGAACGCTGCTCTACCAATATCTTCATAAGAAGAATTTGTACATGAACCAATTAGTGCACTTGAAATTTTGACTGGATATTCGTTTTCTTCAACATCTTCTTTAAGATCTGTAATTGACCTAGCTAAATCAGGACTGTGAGGGCCAACAATGTGTGGCTCAAGTGTATTGAGATCAATCTCAATAATCTGATCAAAGTACTTTTCTGGCTCATCTAACACTTCTTGATCAGCAGTTAATAAGTCCATTCGTGTCTCTGCAAGCTCTGCAATATCTGCTCTTCCAGTTGAAACTAAATATTCTTGTCCTTTGCTATCAAAAGGAAAAATTGAGCATGTAGCTCCAATTTCTGCACCCATATTCGTGATAGTTGATTTACCAGTAGTTGAGATTGAAGCAGTTCCTTCTCCAAAATACTCAACTATTGCATTTGTTCCACCCTTAACAGTTAAAATTTCAGCTACTTTAAGAATTATATCTTTAGGTGAGGTCCAACCATTTAACGATCCGGTTAGTTTTACTCCAATTAATTTTGGAATTTTTGTATTAAATGGCATTCCAGCCATAACATCTACTGCATCGGCTCCGCCAACACCAATAGCTATCATCCCAAGACCTCCAGCATTAGGTGTATGACTATCAGTACCAATCATCATTCCACCTGGAAATGCATATTGTTCAAGAACAACTTGATGTATGATTCCTGCTCCTGGTCCCCAAAACCCTATTCCAAATTTCTGAGATGCAGAACGTAAGAAATCAAAAACCTCCTTATGTGTTTTGTTTGCAACCGCTAGGTCACTACTCGCTCCTTCATATGCTTGAATCAGATGATCACAGTGGACAGTAGAAGGTACAGCTGTTTTCTCCATTCCAGCCTGCATGAATTGTAAAAGTGCCATCTGAGCTGTTGCGTCTTGCATCGCTACTCTATCAGGTGCAAAATCTCCATAATCTTCACCCTTCTCTAATGAAATTGATGAAGGATCTTTAGCATGACCAAACAAAATTTTTTCTGCAAGAGTTAAAGGAGTCCCTTTTCTCTCTCTTAACGTTGCAATATTCTCAGTTAACGTTTTATATACTGATTCAACTAGCTCTATTGGTGTTCTTGATAAATCCATCAAGATAATTATATTAAGAAAAAAACTGTAAAGTTAACCTTATCTAAATTCAGCACATGTTTCTTTAAATTCGCAATAATTACACCAATCTCCTAAAAGGTAACTTGGAGATAATGCGTCATTTGGATTCCAAGAAGATATTTTTTCAGCAAATGATTCAAACTTCTTTTCTATAGAAGTGAACTCATCTTCTCCAAATCTACGCTCATTAGCTTCATCTTTATCTTCATTAACATACACGTGTAAAACAATAACTTCTTTTGCTTCTAAACGTTTAGATACACCTAATGCATAGAGCTCAGCCTCTGTTAAATCTCCTGGATGTTTTTTACCAGTTTTTAATTCAATTACAATTGGTACACCATCTAAGCGTCCAAGTAAATCTGCTTTACCTATAAATGAGGAAGCAACTCTTCCTTCTTTAACCGTTAGGTCTTTATTTGAAATAAGACCATCTGTTATTGTTGTAAAACCAACCGGATATTCAGATAATGTAATCTCCAAATTTTCATACCCTTTTAACTTTTCTAATAATTCTTCATATTTTTTAAATATCTTTACTTTAGTTTCTTCATCTTGATCAACTATCACATCAAGAAAAACAAGTTTATCTTTTAGACTAAAAGTTTCTTTCATACCACCATCCATTTTATTTACGATATGGTCACCTACAAGTGCAGCTGTGGTTAACATGGGTTCTATGTGTGGATTATCTTTGAGATATTTTTCTCTCTCTCTCCAACTCATAAATTCATCAAACTGTTCATCTGTATCTTTATTATAAAATGTATATGTCGGCATCACATTTTCTCTTTCAATAACTTTCTATTACTTTCTTGCAATAGTTGATTAAACTCAATTAGTTCTTTGTTTCTCTCTAGAACTTTATAGTATGATTTATTCAGTTCCTTTTGGTCTTCTTGTAATAAATGATATAGTCCTTTATACTTCAACATCTCTCTTCGTAATGTTTCTTCAAAACTATCTTCGTGATTATCCCA
>LULT01000020.1_pt1 | contig 57347 bp, 55 predicted proteins | sample 728141 | NCBI WGS metagenome assembly LULT01 (sample SAMN03860282, study PRJNA289734) | marine metagenome | biome: seawater column; feature: ocean; material: water; isolation source: Red Sea water column Station 108 - depth 100m | place: Saudi Arabia: Red Sea | collected 2011-10-15 | depth 100 m | reverse complement strand
TAATCTCTTCCTGAAGTTGATGCTTATCTAGACTTATAAATCTATTATCAATATTTCTTATCCCTGTTTTACCAATTTCTAATGAACGTATAGCTTTTGTTAAACTTTCTGTAAAAGTTGATGCAATTGACATAACTTCACCAACACTTTGCATTGATGTTCCCAAAATATCATCAGTAGAAGGAAATTTAGGAAAATCAAATCTAGGTATTTTTACTACTACATAGTCTTGAACCGGTTCAAAACTAGCTGGAGTCGTTCCTGTAATATCGTTTTTTAGTTCAGTCAAGTTATAGCCAACAGCTAAAAGTGCAGCAAATTTTGCTATAGGAAATCCAGTAGCTTTTGAAGCTAATGCTGAAGATCTAGAAACTCTTGGATTCATTTCAATAATTCTTCTATCTCCATTCTCTGGATTTACTGCGAATTGAACATTACTACCTCCTGTAGCGATCCCAATCGTATCCAAACAAAGCAATGCTTCATCTCTCATTATTTGATATTCTTTATCTGACAAAGTTTGTATGGGAGCAACAGTAATTGAATCTCCAGTATGCACTCCCATAGGGTCAAAGTTTTCAATGCCACAAACGATTACCCCATTACCATCACTATCTCTCATTACCTCAAGTTCAAATTCTTTCCAGCCATAAACTGACTCTTCTATTAATACTTCTTGAGTAGGGGATGCAGTGAAAGCATCTTTTAATTTTTTATTTAGTTCTTCTTCATTATTCACAACACCAGTTCCTCCGCCACCTAATATGAAAGATGGTCTAAGCATTAACGGATAACCCATCTTTTTTGAAGCTTCAAGCCCTTCCTCAAAACTCTTTGCGTAAGTAGCGTTAAGAGTTTTTATCCCTACTTTTTCCATTGCCTCTTTGAATTTCCATCGATTCTCTGCAATTTCGATAGCATCTGCTGAAGCTCCTAATAATGCCACGTTATTTTTATCAAATATTCCTTTTTCGCTTAATTCCATAGAAAGATTTAAAGCTGTCTGACCACCTAAAGTAGGCAAAACAGCATCAGGTTTTTCTTTTTCAATAATTTTTTCCAAAAAGGTAGTGGTTAAAGGTTCTATATATGTTGCATCTGCCATTCCTGGATCAGTCATAATTGTTGCGGGATTTGAGTTAACAAGAATTACTCTGTAGCCTTCGTTTTTTAAAGCTTTAGCTGCTTGAGAACCTGAGTAATCAAACTCACATGCTTGACCTATAACAATTGGTCCAGAACCAATTATTAAGATGCTTTTAATCTTTTTATTAGCTGGCATGTTTTTCCTCAATCATTTCTAAAAATGGATTAAAAATTTGCAAACCATCAGTTGTGCCTGGTCCTGACTCTGGATGGAACTGAACTGAATATGCGTTAGAATCCCAAATACTGATACCTTCATTGCTTCCATCATTTAAATTTGTTGCATATACATCAATAGTTCCATAATCTTTGTGGTTAATTGGTTTATTAAAGCCCTCAACACTAAATCCATGATTTTGTGATGTGATTAAAGCTTTTTTTATTCCATTAATTTTTACCGGATGATTCGATCCGTGATGTCCAAAATCTAGTTTTTCTACATTTAAGCCACACGCAAGGCTTAAAATTTGATGCCCTAAACAGATTCCGAATATAGGTAATTTACCTATTAGATTTTTTATATTTTCTATAACTTGAGTTAATGATCTTGGATCTCCTGGTCCATTAGAAATAAGCAAACCAGATAATTCTAAGGACAGGATTTCTTCAGGCTTTGTTTTCGGATCAATTAAAACAGTATCAAAATTCTTTTCTTGTAAAACATTAATAATGCTTGCTTTTGCTCCTAAATCAAGAATTCCTATCTTCCCTTTAGCTTCATCTAAGTTTGATTTACCAGATCCTGCAGTTAGTGCTGAATCATCTCCTATAATATTCTTTGCTTTTTTTAGTATTTTCTTCAGATCTTTTGAGTCAATATCAGTACCAAATGCAAACATATCTGAGCCAGCATCTCTTAGGTGAGTTGTTATCGCTCTAACATCAAAACCACCACTAAAGGGGATGCTGTATTCTTTTAACCAATCCGTGATTGATTTTTCTGATCTCCAAGATGAAGGGTTATAAGTAAATGAGTTACCTATAGCTCCCTCTATTCTTGGTTTATTTGATTCAAAATCTTCTTGAGACATACCATAATTTCCAATATGAGAAGAAGTAAATGTAATTATTTGATTAATGTATGAAGGGTCACTCAATATCTCAACAAAACCTGTCATAGCTGTATTAAATATAAGCTCTCCAGTTTTTGGTTCAAATTCCTCTGTAGTCCATCCAACAAATTCGATTCCATTTTCATTAACAAGTAAAGCTTTTTTATACATTTTCAGGAACCTTTTCAATTTTGGTAATTTTATTTTCAAAAATAGAATTGTTAAATTGTGATTTTGTTTTAAATTCTTTGTTACATGCTTGCCAAATATTTGTTTCGGGAATTTTCACTTCATAACCAATCTCAGAGAGTATTTTTCTTGGATTTTCTACCATGAATTTTTTTATTTCTTCTATTGAGAATATTTCTGATGAATAAATCATTGGGAATGCTGATTCAAGACCTACAACTCCTCTTGCTGCATTTTTGAAATCTACTATCTTTGTACTTTCAGGATGTGGTGCGTGATCAGTAGCTATAACGTCAATAGTATTATTTAATAAACCATCAATTAAAGCAATCCTGTCTTCTTCAGTTCTTATTGGTGGATACATTTTGTATAAACCATTACTCAAGTCTAAATTTTCATTATTTTCTAATATATGGTGTGGCGTAGCTTCGCTTGTTATCGGTAGATTGTTTTCCTTTGCTTCCTTAATTAACTCAACACATTTTTTTGAAGAGATGTGTTGAGCATGGTATCTAGTTCCATATTTAGCAACAAGTTCAATGTCTCTAAGTAGTATTTCAGACTCTTCCTTTTCGTCGATTGGAATTAATGAATCATTATCATTAGGAGGTGCAATATCACCTGGTTTTATATGGCAATTACTTTCACAATGTTGAAATATTGCACTATTTAAAGAAGCTACTGATTTAAATGCTTCATCGGCTAAATTGTTATCAATTAGCGACTTACCGTCATCAGAGAAAATAAAAACCCCATTTTCAACAAATTCCTTATAATTAACGAGTTCTTTTCCTTCTAAATCTTTTGTTAGAGCCCCAGCCCTATGGATAGTTATCTTTAAATTCTTATCAATTTCCCTTGCTTTGTTTAGATTTTCAATACTATCAATGACCATTTCTGAATTAGGCATAGCTAGAATTTCACTAAACCCGCCATTTTTTGCTGCAAATTCAATATCCTCTGATGGAAAATTATTATTATCGGGATACCTAGTATGTGTATGAAGATCTAAAAAAGCTTCTATCTCAATCATAATTCTCCATTACATACATATAAGATGCAATCCTTGAAGGGACACCAAAAGAAAGTTGTTCTCTATATTTAAATTTTCCGTGAGTCGATGCTTTTTCAGATATCTCAATACCGACATTCATAGGCATAGGATGGAGCGCTACCAAACCCTCGCTTGATTTATCAAGTATTTCATCTGTTAGTTGATAATTGTTTATATATTCTTCCAGATTTGAATCGTCTAGGTTTTCTATTCGTTCCTTTTGAACTCTTAAGAGTTCTATAGCTTCTGTAGATTCAAAAACTTCATCCCAACTATTTAGGACTTCTATATTCGTTAAGTCATCTGGTAAAAAACTTTCATGAGTAAAAACACCAACTTTTTTTCCTAGGGAAGCAAATAGCTCTCTTCCAGATTCAAAAACTCTTGAATGTTTTACATCTCCTATATAGGCAACTGGGATATCCTTATCTAGCTTATTGAATTTATCTAGAGTTGTAGCATCAAGAATTGCTTGAGTAGGATGGGATGAAGTACCAAAACCCCCACTAATAACAGAGATATCTTTAAATTCTCTATATTCATCAAGATTGTCTTCTTTAGTCCTTATTACTATTGACTCTATTCCCATGGCTTTGTATGTTTCAATTTCATGTTTAAGGCTTTCACCTTTTATCTTTGCTGAACTCAAATCTGAAGACTCAAATGTTTTTATCCCCAATCTATAAGCTGCTACAGAAAATGAAAGCCTTGTTCTAGTAGAGGGTTCATCAAATTTTAATAAACTAATGGAAGAGATTTTATTTACTTTTTCTGGATTTATTTTTCCTGTAATATCAATTAATTTTTCAATGTCTTTTTTTTCTGTATCTTTAAAATCTAAAAGATGTTTACTCAATTAACTAACCTCAATCCTGTCTTCGTTGTCAATTTCTTCTAAAAATACTGAAACATATTCACTTTCATTGGTTGGAATGTTTTTTCCTACAAATTTTGGTGTTATTGGGAGTTCTCTATGACCTCTATCAATTAGGCAGGCCAAAGTTATTGATTTAGGTCTCCCAGAATGCATTACGGCTTCTATAGATGCTCTAAGTGTTCTTCCTGTATAAATAACATCATCAATTAGGACCACATCTCTATCTTCTGGTGTTATATTGAGGCTAGTTTTCTCTAATTCCTCATCTAGATCATCTCTAAAAGGCCTATAGTTTACAGTGTCTATATCATGTTTAAATTCAAATTCGGTTAAGTATTTTGATATGCGTTTAGTAAGTAGATCACCCCTTCTCGGAATACCAATTAATAAAGGATTGGATAAATCTGATTCTGAGATTTCTTTACCTAGACGGTAGAGTGTATTTTCTATCTCCACGATTTTCCTTTCGATACTCACCGGTATCAATTAAAGCTGTATTAATGATAGCAAAAAAAACTTTATTTAATAATTAATTATCTATTTTCTCTAAAGAACGGTCTTCCAATATTTCCAGGGGCACCTGTTTTTCCTTCTTTGTAAATAGTGAGAACTACTAAAACGATAATCGTAATTAAATAAGGTGTAATTTTTACTAAATATGGACTTAATTCAAATCCATAAGTTTGTAAACGAGGTACTAATGCTTCAAGAAATCCAAATAGAAGAGCACCAAGTGCAGTCCTGTATGGCTTCCAGCCACCAAAAATAACTAAAGCTAGACAAATCCATCCTCTTCCAGAAGTCATATTATCAGTCCAGAACGGGACATAGCTCAAAGTAAGGTAAACACCAGACAAACCTGCAAAAGCTCCACCCACACATGTAGCAATAAACTGTGTTTTGTTTATTTTTAATCCCATGGAATCAGATGCTCTAGAGTCTTCTCCAACAGCTTCTAACCTTCTCCCAAACATAGTTTTCTTTAAAATAAAGCTTGTTGTTATCATCAATAAAATTGCTAAATAAAATATAAAGTTTTGGTTTAATAGAACTTCCAATACATTACTTGGCTCAGCTATGTCTCTAATGCTTTCAATTTTTACCATTAATTTTTTTCCAACATACTTCTTGCCTAATAGAGAAGAAAGGGCCAGTCCTAAGATAGTTAATATAAGACCTGATACTGTTTGGTCTTGTTTTAATATCACAGTTACAAAAGCATGTATTGAAGAAAAAATTGAAGCTGATAATACTCCAACAAGTATTGAAAGGAATAAGTTTTGAGTATTTATAGCTGTCATGAATGCAGTCACAGCACCAATAGAGATCATTCCCTCTACACCAAGATTTAAAATACCTGATTTTTCTGTAATTAATTCACCAAGTGCTGCAATGAATAACAACGTTGCTGCTTGCAAGGTAGCATTTAATAAACCCATTAATTGAATATCAACCATCTTCAACCTCTTTTATTTGATAAGTAAAAAAGAATTGTGCAACAAGAGCTCCAATTAATGTTGAGGCTTGAATGATGTCAGCAATATAGGAACTTACCCCAATTGTTTGTATTACTGCACCACCTATTGTTAAAGCACCAAATAAGCAACCAACTAGAAATATCCCTATAGGTCTCATGCCTGTAATAGCAGCAACAATTATGGCTGTATATCCAAATCCTTGAGAAATACCTATTGAGACTCTATGTGTTTGACTAAGTAGTTCAATAGCTCCAGCTAAACCTGCAAAGCCGCCTCCAATTAGCATTGCAAAGAATGCTTTTTGTTTTGCGTTTATACCTGCATAAACAGCTGTCATTGCTGATCCTCCAGCTATTCTCATCTCATAACCAAAAACAGATTTTTCTTTTAAATAGTACGCTCCAAATGTAAAAAGAACGCATACAAAAAACCCAGTGCTTAGTCTTCCAAATACCGTAGGTAAATAAACTTCTTCACCAACATAAGCAGCAGCAGGGAAGTTTAATGATTTAGGATCTTTCCATGGTCCATTTACTAAGTAAATTGTTAAACCAATAATTATATAGTTCGTTAGTAGGGTAGTAATAATTTCATTTACTCCAAAAACAACCTTTGTAATTGCTGGTATCAAAATACAAATTGAACCACCAATAAAACCTGAAATTAAAAGAACAATAATATATAAAGTTGGATTTGAAATTGCAGTGTTAATGTAGATTAAATTTACAGCAATCGCACCAAGAAAAATTTGACCTTCTGCACCTATATTCCATAATTTCACTGAATTCATAATTGAAATTCCCAAACCTGCAAGGATTAGTGGTATAGCCTTATTCAATGAAGAGCTGAGGCTATTAATACTACCAACTGAAAGCTTTAACATAAGAGAGAAAACATTTGATGGGTTTTGATCTTGTACTAATAAAATTACGGAACCAATACAGATAGCAATAAATAATCCGATTAGAAATGAATAAAAAGTTGCTAAATCATTAACAACTGTTCTTCTAGATAAAATATATTTATTCAATTACACCTGCCATTGCTAGACCAACATTATTTGTGTTTGCTTCATCTATATCAAACTCTTTAATTATTCTTCCCTCATATATCACGATTAAGCGATCACTTAGTTTGAATAATTCATCTAGGTCTTCTGAAATCAACATTATTGCAGAACCTTTGTTTCTTTGATTAACTATTAGATCATGAAGAGCTTCAACTGCACTTACATCTAAACCACGAGTTGGCTGTGCAGCTATGATTACTTCAGGATTAGATATTAATTCTCTTCCCATAAGTAACTTCTGCATATTTCCACCTGAAAGAGTAGATATTTCTGCTTTTGGTTCACCTGTTTTTATTGAAAATTCTTTAATTAGTAAATTTAAGTAATTTACCATTTTGTTTTTTGAGAGATGCGGGCCATAGCTTGCACTAAAGTATTCTCTTACTACAGAATTGTCCAAAATAGAAACTCCAGGAGCAAGCCCTACTCCCAGTCTATTTTCAGGAATATAAGATAAATTAAGTTTTTTCCTAGCCTTAACTCCTTTTTCTGATACATCTTCACCTTTTATAGTTACGTTTCCACCAAAGTTTGTTTGAATGCCAGCAATAATGTTTGCTAATTCAACCTGTCCATTACCAGACACACCAGCAACACCTAAAATTTCACCAGATTTTATGTTCAAGCTAACATCCACTAAATTATTGAAACCCCCAATATCACTATTTAAAGTAATATTTTCTACTTCTAACTTGACTGAGCCTTTCTTGTTATTTTTCTTTACAACAGATGTGCTTATTTCACCCATCATTAGGGTAATTAACTCCTTATCCTTTACAGATTCTGTTTTAAGGTCTTCAGCAACCATTTGACCATTTTTCATAACAAAGATCGTTTCAGTAAATTCTTTTATTTCTTTTAATTTGTGAGTGATAAATACGATTGTTTTTTCATCTTCTTTTGAAAGAGTCTCAAGTGAATTTTTTAGCTGGTTTGTTTCTTGAGGTGTTAAAACAGCAGTAGGCTCATCAAGCAACATAATGCTGTTGTTATTGAATATTAATTTCATGATTTCTATTTTTTGTTTTTCTCCTACTGAAAGATCAGAGATAATAGAGTCATGATTTACTGATAAAGAAAAAATTTCAGAATATTTTTTATATGCATCTTCAAAATCATTAATGTAGATATTTGCCTTTGATAGGGTCAAGTTATCTTTAATAGTGAAATTTTCAATTAATCGAAATTCCTGATGAACCATACCAATTCCAAGTTTTGCTGCTAATTCAGGATTAAGCTTTTTTTGTCTCTCACCTTTAAATGTAATTGAACCTTTTTCAGGCTGATATATTCCAGATAATACATTCATCAAGGATGACTTACCTGCTCCATTTTCACCCAAGAGACCATGAATTTTCCCTTTATACAGATGAAAATTGACATTATCTAAAGCTTGGATTTTTCCAAAAGATTTAGATATATTTTTTGCTTCTAGAAGTTTCTCAGTCATTAATTTAATAGTAAAACACTCCAACCAAAGGGCTGGAGTGTTTTAAAAAACTATTATGGATTCACCGTTCCTATTACGTTGTCAATGAATTCTTCTTCAACGATTGGAGGATCAAATGAACCAGCAATTATTTCATCAGTTCTTTGAGAAATTAAGTCTGCAACATTAGAAGGAACATCTGAACTTAATTCGTATAAAGAAACGAGCCCAGTTTCCATTCCTCCCCAGTATGCTTCTGCTTCAAATTCTCCATTAACTATTGATTCAACAACTTCAACATAATATGGTCCCCATGCCCATACAGGTGCTGTTACAAAAGCACCTGGTGCTGCATCTTTACCATAAGCTGTGTTGTAAGATATCCATTTAGCACCAGCAGCTTCAGCAGCTATACCAGTGGATGGTGAATCTTGATGTTGTGCTAATACATCTGCACCAGTTTCAAGCAGAGCATTAGCTGCTTGAGTTTCTTCTTCTGGTCCAAACCAAGTAAATGTCCAAACAACTTCAACCGTTGCATCAGGATTTACTTCTTTAACACCAGTTGCGAATGCATTTATTCCCCTAATAACTTCAGGAATTGGGAATGCTGCAACATAGCCAATTTTATTTGATTCAGTTAAAGCTCCTGCAGCCAAACCTGAAAGGTATCTAGGTTGATACATTTTTCCAAAATAGTTACCAAAGTTTGTATCGTTCTTTAAATAACCAGAACAATGTATCGTCTGCTGGACCTACATACACAAATGCAGCTTTGTAATCATCTACGGATGCGGCTCCACCGCATGCCATAGTAAGAATACTGATAATAATTAGGCCTGCTGCCCAACTTCTACGCATCCTTACCTCCTTTTCATATTTTTTAGTATAGATGAACCCTTAGATACCTAAATCTTTTGAATCTATTTTTCTTTTATTATTCTGCCCTTCCATTTTTTATTTTTTGATAGAATTAGCACTTACGAAAATGGAAAAATTACATTACACATGGGAAGAGCAACTTGAGGATACAAGTACTGTTTGTAAGTTGATTGAAAACGATAAATTTATTCCTGATGTTATTGTTGGAATAAGTAGAGGTGGTCTTATACCTGGAGTAATGATATCTCATAAATTAAAAATACCATTTAAACCTGTACATGCGTCTACTAGAGATTTTCCACATTGGGAAAACTATTTACCAAAACCTAAAGATTCAAAAGTATTAATCGTTGATGATATATGTGATAGTGGTGAAACTTTTGAAAAGCTATCAACCTATATAAAAGAAAATATAAATCACGAGTGTGATGTTAGGTTTGTTTCTCTATGGTGGAATAACGAATGTGAATTTAAGCCACATTACTACATAAAAGAGATAGCAAAGGACTCTAAAGAAGTATGGATAGATTTTCCACATGAGTCTTGGTGGGAAGAAAAGTAACTTAACTAAGTTTTTTAGCGTATTCCTTAATTGTTTTTAACATACTATAAGCCCCGTTCCTTCTTGCAGGGCTTAAAATGACACCTAAGTCAAATTCTTCCATCAAATCTATTTCGGAAGTTGCAATATCTTTAGGGCTTTCGTTAGAGTAGATCGAAGCTATTAAAGTTACTAATCCTTTAGAAATAAGAGCATCAGAATCACTTAAAAAATGAAGCTTATCATCTTTCTCTTCAGGAACTAGCCAAACTTGACTTTGACATCCATGTACCTTGAAAGAATCTTGTCTTAATTCTTCAGGGAACTCGTTACTTTCTTTTGCTTGTTCAATAAGATATTGATATTTTTCTTGATCATTTGGAAATAGATCTAAGGTTTTTTTATAATTTTCAACTTTTTCTTTAATAGACATATTCTTAACTCAAAATACTAATGCTTTCAATCAAAGCATTTTTAAATACGTCTAAGTCATTTTTATCATTATATATGTATGCAGTAGCCCTAATTGTTGCATCTATTCCAAGTTTCCTATGGAAAGGTTGAACACAGTGATGCCCTGATCTTACAGCTACACCATGGGTATCAAGCATCAACGATAAATCTGTTGCGTGAACATTCTCAACATACATTCCAAACGTACAACCTGCTTTTTCTGCAGATGAATGGATTACGTTTACATTTTCAATATCTGAAAACAGCTTCTTACCATATTCACGAAGTTCATCAGAATGACTTTCAACATTTTTCATACCTATCTTATTTAAATAATCAATTGCTGCACCAAGACCAATTGCTTCAACATATGGTGGCGTTCCAGCTTCAAATTTGTGAGGTATTGGAGCCCATGTAGCATTATCATAAAAAACTTCTTCTATCATATCTCCGCCACCATAAACTGGTTCCATATTTTCTAAGATTTCCTTTTTACCCCAAACAACTCCTATTCCTGTAGGGCCAAGCATTTTATGACCTGAAAACACAAGAAAGTCAATTCCTAAATCTTGTACATCTATTTTCCTATGAGGAACTAGTTGAGCTCCATCAATAATTAAGATACTTTCAGTTTTTTCTCTAACTAGCTTTGTAATTTCTTTTATATCAGGAAGTAATCCAGATAAATTTGACTCACCAACAATTGAAACAACTTTAGTTTTTGAAGACAACTTCTCATTTAAGTCATCTAAATCTAAAGTAAAGTCATCATTTATTTTGATATATTTTAATTCATAACCATTTTCTTGCGCAACCATTTGCCAAGGAATGATATTTGCATGATGTTCAATTTCAGTAACTATAATTTCATCACCTGGCTCCATAAACTTTTTAGTTATAGAGTTAGCTAAAAAGTTAAATCCTTCAGTTGTTCCTTTGCAAAAAATTATTTCATCAGATGAATAAGCATTTATAAAATCTTTGCATTTGTTTCTTACATCTTCATAAGCTTGTGTTGTTTCAGCTGATAGAGCATAAGTTCCTCTATGTACATTTGCATTAGAGACTGTATAAATTTCATTCATTTTATCTAAAACAATTTTTGGTTTCTGTGAAGTAGCCCCTGAGTCTAGATAGGTTAAAACTTTACCATTTACTTCTCTTTTGAAGATTGGAAAATCATTTTTAATATTTTCAAAATTTTTCATAAATATGATTCATATCCTTCTTTTTCTAGCTTATCAGATAAATCCTTAGTTCCAGTTTCTACTATATTTCCATCAATGAACACATGTACAAAGTCAGGATTAACGTACTCAAGAAGTCTTTGGTAGTGAGTTACAATTAAATACCCTCTTTCTGGATTTCTTAGATTATTTATTCCTTCACCTACAATTTTCAATCCATCAACATCTAAACCTGAATCAGTTTCATCAAGTATTGCCAATTTAGGGTTTAGTACTGCTAGTTGTAATATTTCATTCCTTTTCCTTTCTCCTCCTGAAAACCCTTCGTTAAGATATCTGTCTACAAAGTCTGGTGACAATCCTAAATCTTTCATTGCATCTGCTACTTTCAGTCTTAATTCGACAACAGTGTATTCCGTTTCTTCTATATTTGTTAGAGCAGTTTTCAACATATTTACAATAGTTACTCCAGGTATAGCTTCAGGATATTGAAAAGCTAAAAACATTCCTTTTTTTGCTCTGTTATCAACTGGTTCTTCAGTAACATCTTCACCATTAAATTCAATATTTCCGCTTGTAACTTCATAAACAGGATTCCCCATTAAAACATTTGCTAAAGTAGATTTCCCTGATCCATTAGGCCCCATTATTGCATGAACTTCTCCAGGCTTTATTTCCAAATTGACGCCTTTAATTATTTCTGTTGAGTCAACTGAAGCGTGTAAATTATTAATTTTTAACATATTATCTATGATAAATCTTAATAAAAACAAACGAGATTTCATTAGTTAAATCTAAAATTAAAAATTAGACTTATATAATGCAATTTAGCCTTACAGACTTACAAAAAGAAATTAAAGAAAACGCTGAAAAGTTACTTTCAGAAAAGATTGATCCTCTACAGACCATTCAAAAAGTTGATAAAAATGTAAGAATTGATGAAGATTTGTGGAAATTAGTTATTGAGCAAGGCTGGTTGGCTTTAGATGTTTCTGAAGATGACGGTGGCTTAGGATTTTCAACAGTCGATGCATCAATACTTTCAGAAGTACTTGGGTACTACATGCCAATAATTCCCTTGTTTAGTTCAGGAATTGTATTCAAACAACTAGTACTTCATTCAAATGATGAATTAAAATCTAGAATACTTCCAGAAATTATTTCTGGTGAGAAAATAGGTAGCTTTGCTATTTATGAGAATGACAAATATGAAATAAATAGTGAAAATATTCTCACTGAGTTAAGTAGCAATGATTCAGGGTTTATCTTAAATGGTAAAAAGAAATATGTACTCTTTGGGGACTCCTCAGATTATTTTGCAGTATTAGCAAAATTAGGCGAAAGCTTTAAGTTTGTGTTAATTGATAAAAATGATAAGGGTGTGAAGATTGAAGAGACAACTTCTCTTGATCAAACAAGACCTATGTGTGAAGTTGTGTTTAAAGATGTAGAAGTTTCTGAAAATAATATGATGATTGAACTTGATGATGAATTAAGTCAATGGAATAAAGTTAAACACTTATCTTTAGCTTTTCTTTCTATGGAACAAGTAGGTGGATCACAAGCTTGTTTAGACATGTCTACTGAATATGCAAAAGAAAGAATTCAATTTGGAAGACCAATTGGATCATTTCAGGCTATTCAACATATTTGTGCAAATATGTTACTTCAAATAGAAAGTGCCAAGTCTGTAGCTTACAGTTCAGTAAGGGTAGATAGTCAAGATTTAGTGGAGCTTGAAATGAGTGCACTGATGGCTAAGTCATATTGTTCAGAAGTTTTTAACAAAGTTGCTGGTGATAATATACAAGTTCATGGTGGGATAGGCTTTACATGGGAACATCCTGCTCATTTATATTTTAAGAAAGCAAAGTCTGATTCATTGATGTTTGGTACATCTAAGTCTGCAAGAAGTGAAGTAGCTAAGTTAATAGATATATAAAAATTGCCAAGGTTATCTAAGTTCGAAAATTATAGATTTATTGGAAATCGAAAAAATATGAAAGTTTACGATTGCGATGACGAAGATCAATTCTCTAAATTGGAAGGCATGATAAACAAATATGACTTAATTTTACATAATCTTTTACAGTCTTTTGCTCCAGACACTATTTCTGAAGCAAAGAATAGAGGGTTTAAGCCTCTTTAATTACTTCCCAAGTATTAAATTTTGCAATATTGTGCCTAATTACTTTTTTATTTTCTAGGTATTTCAAGTGAGCTAAGGTTTCCTGAAAAGCAAGTCTTAAATTTAGTGAGTCTAATTTTCTAGGAAATAAGAAATTAGTAACTTCCCAGCCGGTGAGTTCTTTAGTTCCTAATATATCCAATATTTTTTCAGATCTTCTTTTATGATGCAATACCATTTGTTTTATTCGTTTATGAGGTTCAGTAATTACTTCTCCATGACCAGGTGCGATAGTTTCATGTTTTATCTTCTCAATTTTTTCAAGAGATATGATGAAATCATCCAGTAGATTGCTCTTTTCATCTACAGTCGGTATAAAAGGTGTAATTTTAGGAAGTATATGATCTCCTGAGAAGATAACTTTACTTTTTAAATCATGAATAGAGATTTCACTCTGATCATGCCCTGGCGTAAAGATAATGGATAAGTCTCTAGCAATATTTTTTATTTTTCCTTCTTCAAGGAGAAGATCAGGTTTTGTTATTTTTCCTGCAAAAGGGGGAGTTGTAATTGAATTTAAATCTGAAAGAAATGATTTAGACGCACCTTCTTTTTTTGCATAATCATTAAATTCTTTAAATCTTAAAGTCCAATCATTATATTGATCAATAAATTCAATAGAATTTTTATAAAGAGCGAATGGTATACCTTGCTCCCTTAATTTCCCTGATAAACCTATATGATCACTATGCATATGTGTACCGATAAGTAGTTTTATGTCAGCGAGTTTAATTTTTTCTTGGTTCAGATAATTCTTTAACAAAGAATAATATTCTTCACCGTCCACCCCACAATCTATCATTATGTAGCCATCTGATTCTTCAATTAAATAGACATTTACAAAACCAGGAGACCGCCAAGGCAACTCTAAAGGAATATGAGTAATACCATTATCGAAAATAAATTTTTTCATTTTAATTAGTAATTAGCCAAACACCGAATGCCACAATAATTAATAATCCTGTTAAAAGTGAAGCGATGATTAAGTATCGAGTTTGCATAGATATATTTTATCCAATTATTGCTTTATCTTGAGTGTGAAGAACTTTTCTTTTCGAGTAAAATTGGATTTGAAAATAACTGTGATCACCTATTAGGGGACCCCTAAATATGGTGTAGTTATTATCTCAATTTGGTAGAAACCCTACCTTGGAAGAGGTAATTTGAAAAAAATAACAATAATTGGAGGCGGTCCTGCAGGATATGCAGCTGCTTTATATGCAAATAATTTTGATTTAGAAGTTACACTTGTTGAATCTGATGAGCTTGGTGGAACTTGTCTAAATAGAGGATGCATTCCTGCAAAATACTGGTTGCATGTTGCAGAGTTAAATCATGAGATTAACCATGCACATGATTACGGAATACAAATAGATGAAAAGAGTATTGACTGGAATACTACTACCACTAAACGGCAAGAAATAATAAATAAACTAGTTTCAGGAATTGGAACTTTGCTAAAAAGTAAAAAAGTAAATATTGTTGAAGGATGGGGTCAAATTGAATCAAAGAATGTCGTTGTTGTAAAGAAAGAAAATGGAGAAGAAGAAAGATTAGCCTCTGACTATATTTTGATAGCTACAGGTTCACAACCGAGAACTTTACCAGATTTAGAATTTGATAATAACTTCATTATAAGTTCAGACTCAGCATTGAATTGGGATGAACCTCCTAAGAAAGTCTGCATAGTTGGTGCTGGAGCAATTGGTTGTGAGTTTGCGAGTTTACTTATTGATCTTCAATCAGAAGTAACAGTCGTTGAAGTTGAGGAAGAAATTTTACCAGGTTTAGATAAACGAACATCAGGAGAACTTAGGAAGCAACTATCAAAAAGAGGAGTAGTTTTCAAACTCAACACCTCAATTGAAAGTGTAAGTGGTAATGAATTAAGCTTTTCCGATAATGAAAAAGAAAGCTTCGATTGTGTATTAGTTGCAATAGGCAGAAAACCATTTACAGATAATATTGGTTTAGAGAATGTCGGTATATCAAATACTAATGGGTTTATCGCAGTTGATCTTGAAACAATGCAAACATCAGTTGAAAATATCTATGCCTTAGGTGATATAGTTAAAGATTCTCCACAGTTAGCACATGTAGCCTTTGCAGAAGCTATTTCTGCAATTACATATATTGGAACTGGTGATAAAAGCCCTGTTAATTATTCAGCTATCCCATATGTTGTTTACACAAATCCAGAACTTGCAGAAGTAGGTATTAATTCAGAGAAAGCAAAATTAAATGAAATTGACATTTCACAGTCCCAGCATAGTTTTGTAGGAATAGGGAGAGCTTTGATTCAGAATCAGAATCAAGGAATAGTCAAGGTTTATGCAGAAGAAAATGGACCTATTGTTGGAGCAAGTGTATGTGGTCCAAGTGCTGGAGAGTTGATACATGAGTTAATGTATATGGTTGGATGGGAGGCACTTCCGGAAGAAGCTTCTGATTTTATTCACGCCCACCCTACTTTAAGTGAAGCTATAGGTGAATCGTTAATGTCTCTTAGTGGTAAAGGGCTTCACTAATGGTATCTGAAACAATTAAGAGGAATGGATATTCTAAAAATTTAAATAAAGAACAGATATGGGATATCTATAAATCCATGAAGACACAACGTTTGCTTGAAGAAAGATTACTTAAAATGTATAAAGGAGGACAACTTTCAGGAGCAGTTTATCCAGGAATAGGACAGGAAGCCTCAATGGCAGGAATAGGTGCTGGGATGGGTGAAAATGATATTTTTGGAGGAACCCATAGAGACTTAGGTGTGCAAATAAAAAGGGGAGTTTCATTAAATGAAATTGCCTTGAATTTTTTTGGAAAAAAACATGGACCATCTAAAGGAAGAGATGGGAATAGTCATTTTGGGGTTGTAGATAAAGGTACTTTAATGGTCGTATCTCCTTTGCCTGACTCAGCTCCAGTTGCAGTTGGATGGGCTTTAGCTTCACAGCAAAACGGAAGTGATGTAGTTGCTGTTGCCAACTGTGGTGAGGGAGCTACAGCGACTGGAACATGGCATGAAAGTATAAATATGGCAGGCGTTCACAATTTACCGGTAGTATTTACTGTACAAAATAATCAATTTGCATATTCTTCCCCTAATGAAGTTGAATTTGGAACTCCTAATGTTGCTGACCGAGGTGCAGGCTATGGAATAGAATCAAAAATTATTGATGGTAATAATATTTATCAAGTTATAGATACAATGCATGAAGCATGCGAGAAAGCCAGGAATGGTAATGGCCCTAGCTTGATAGAGCTAGTCACATTTAGACATTATGGTCACGCTGGACATGATCCTGCTGAATATGTAGAAGAGGAAGTAAGAGAATTTTGGATTAAAAGAGATCCAATATTAAGATTTGAATCTTCATTGATTGAAGAAGGATTGTTTACTGAGAATGATTTCAAAGTATTGACTGAAGAATTAGAAAAAGAAATAAAAAATACTATTGACTGGGCTAAAGATCAAGATGACCCAAATCCTGAAGAAGAGATTGATGATATTTTTGCTAAAAGAACAACTCCTATTTTTGAAAATGATGAATCATCAAAAGAAACAATGAATTTTATTGAGGCTATTACAAATGGTTTAAATGAAGTTATGGAGAAAGATGAAGATGTTTTCATCATGGGTGAAGATATAGGTGTTTTTGAAGGTGCATTTAAGGCAACAAAAGGTTTGTATGAAAAGTTTGGTTCTGCACGTGTTTTGGATACTCCAATTTCAGAAGGTGGCTTCATGGGAGCAGGTGTAGGAGCTGCTCTCGCAGGAAAAAAACCGATTATTGAACTACAATTTTACGACTTTGTGTATCCAGCCCTTGATCAAATAACTACAGAAGCAGCTAAATATTATTGGAAAGCAGGAAAGCCTGTACCTCTTGTAGTTAGAGGTCCAACTGGTGCAGGAACACGTTCCGGACCTTTCCATTCAATAAGCCCTGAATCACTATTAGCTCACCATCCAGGTATTAAAGTTGTAGCACCTTCTAATCCCTACGATGCAAAAGGCCTATTGATAGCTTCAATTTATGATGCTAATCCTGTTATGTACCTTGAGCATAAGAAGTTATATAGAAAGCCAGATCTTAAAATGGAAGTTCCACTAGGCCTATATGAAGTAGAAATAGGTAAGGGTAATATAGTCAAATCTGGTTCAAATGTTACATTAGTTGCCTGGTCTGGGATGGTTTCTACGGCTCAAGAAGCAGCTGAGCAACTCGAAAATGAAAACATTTCAGTTGAAGTGATTGATTTAAGGACAATTTTTCCACTAGATGAAGAAATTATTTTAAAATCAATTGAGAAAACCTCAAATTTAGTAATTTTACAAGAAGATGTCCCATTCTCTTCTATTGCTTCTGAAATTTCATCAGTTGTTGCAGAAAAAGGTTTTTGGAGTTTAGATAATCCAATATTAAAAGTAACATCTCCAAATACTCACATACCTTTCGCTCCAGTCTTAGAAGATTCTTTTATACCTAGTGTTGAAAAAGTAATAAAAGCTATTAAAGAATTACAATAAAATAATGAGCAATATTGTTACAATGCCTCAATTAGGAGAAACTGTTACTGAAGGTACGGTCCTAAGTTGGCTGGTTAAAGTTGGTGATGTTGTTAACGAGGATGATCCAATTTTAGAGATTTCAACAGATAAAGTTGACACTGAGGTACCTTCTCCATTTAGCGGAACTGTCACTGCTTTACTAGTAAAAGAAGGGGAAACTGTTGCTGTTGGGGCAAATTTACTTGAACTTGATGGAGATTCCCAAGAAGAACCTGTTACAAAAGAAGAACCTGTTACAAAAGAAGAACCTGTTACAAAAGAAGAACCTGTTACAAAAGAAGAACCTGTAAGTATTAGTGGTGATTCAAAAACTAAACTTTCTCCAGTTGTTAGGAAGTTGCTAAGTGAAAATAATATATCCCCTGATGTATTAACCGGAACAGGAAAAAATGGCAGGGTTACTAGAAAAGATGTACAGAACTATTTAGATTCTGGGGAGCCTATTAAAGAAATACCAGTTTCTGAAAATAAATTAGAAGACACAAAAGAAGTAAGTGAGAGTAATGGTGAATCTATTCCAAGATTAAGGAAAAAAATTGCTGAAAATATGATTTTATCTAAACAAACTTCTGCACATGTAATGACAACTGTAGAAGTTGATTATGAAAATATAGCCCAATTAAGAGAAAAAATTAAAGATAGCTTTAAAGAGCAAGAGGGCTTTTCTCTCACATACCTTCCCTTTATTGGAAATGCTACAATTGCAGCGCTTAAGGAATATCCTGTTGTAAATAGCTCTTTCGATTTAGATAAAGATTCCCACATTATTCATAGTCAGGTTGATTTAGGAATAGCTGTTGATATTAATCAAGAGGGGTTACTTGTTGGGACTATTAAAAAATCAGATTCTTATGATGTAAAGAATTTAGCTAAAGAAATTACAGTATTGTCAAAAAAATTAAGAGAAAAAGATTTTACACTTGAGGATGTTTCTGGGAGTACATTTACAATTTCAAATAATGGATCTTTCAATTCTTTTTTAACCTCTCCAATAATTAATCAGCCAAATGTAGCAATTTTATCTACAGAGTCTGTAAAGAAAAAAGCAGTAGTAGTTGAATCTGAAGATAATGGTGATTCAATTGAGATTAGACATATGGGTATTTTAAGCTTGACTTGGGATCACAGGGTTTTTGATGGTTCAACTGCTTTATTATTTTTAAATGCAATTAAGGACAAGCTTGAAAAGCATGATTGGTCAGGAGAAATTACTTGAGAGCATTAAATATCAGATGGCTAGGTAATCTTCCTTATACAGAAGCTTTGACACTACAAAAGGGATTTCACAATTCAGTATCCGATATAGAAAATGAGGAAGATTATCTTCTTTTACTTGAGCACAATAGTGTTATTACCTTAGGTAGGTCAGGTAATAAAAAAAACCTCATAACAAATAAAAATAAGCTAGATGAACTAGGTATAGAATATTTTGAAACCGATAGGGGTGGAGACATTACTTATCATGGGAAAGGCCAATTAATTGGCTATCCAATTATTAGATTATCTGATCCAAAAAAAGTCCTTCCTTTTGTAAGGTCTATAGAAAATTCAATAATTGATGTTCTATCAAAATTAAACATTGATTCATATTCTAAAGATGGAGATACGGGTGTATGGACAGAAAAAGGAAAAATAGCATCTATAGGAATAAAAGTAAGTAAATGGACAACTTATCATGGTTTCTCTTTAAATATTTCTGAGGAGTTAAGTGGATTTAATTTAATCAATCCATGCGGTAACTCAAATGAAGAGATTGCGGCTGTACATCAATTCAATAAAGAGGTTTCGTTTAAAGAAATAGTTGAGGAAGTATCTGATGAATTTATAAATAAATTTAATTATGAAATAGTAAATAAACAGTTTTCTCAATTTACACCAACACAACTTAAATCAGATAAGAATTATGAAATAGACGAAATGGTTGAAAGGGGAGTTTTCAATAAAAATAAAAATTCAATACCAGTAACCATAAAAGGATTATTACCTGGAGAACCAAAAAGGCCTGAGTGGATGAAGGTTAAGGCTAATCTTGGTTCTGAATATATTGAACTAAAAAATTTAATTACTGAGAAGAAACTTAATACTGTATGTGAGGAAGCTTCATGTCCAAATATATACGAATGCTGGTCTATGGGCACAGCGACATTTATGATTATGGGCGATATTTGTACAAGAGCTTGTGGTTTTTGTGACGTTAATACTGGAAGGCCTTCTAATTTAGATGAGTTAGAACCTCGAAGAGTTGCAGAGAGCGTGAAAACAATGAAACTTACTCATGCAGTTATTACTTCAGTAAATAGAGATGATCTTGATGATGGAGGTTCAAGTTTTTTTGCAAGAACAATTGAAGAAATAAAACTAATGAATCCTGGTACCTCTGTTGAAGTATTAATTCCTGATTTTAAAGGGGATAGGCAGGCTATTGATAACATTATTGAAGAAAACCCAGAGGTTCTTAATCATAATCTTGAGACTGTGCCAAGACTGCAAAGAGAAATAAGAACTGCTGCATCGTACGGAAGATCACTCTCCCTACTTCAGTATGCTAAAGAAGTAAATTTCATGGGTAAAACAAAGACTGGATTAATTGTTGGAATGGGAGAAGAGTTTGAGGAAGTAGTTTCAGTCTTAAAAGATTTATCTCAAATTAATATAGATATTGTAACTATAGGACAATATTTAAGACCAACTCCAAAACATAGGCCTATTCACAGGTATGTTACAAAAGAAGAGTTTGCTGAGTATAAGTTGATAGGTGAAAAATTTGGTATACCTCATATTGAATCTGGTCCTTTAGTAAGGTCTTCTTATCATGCAAAAGATTCTTTTGCCTCAGTTTAATTAGTAAATATACTGATATAGATGTTTGATAAGGTCACAAAATCTGTAAGAGTTCTCTCAGCATCAGCTGTAGAAAGAGCTAACTCAGGACACCCTGGAATGCCTTTAGGTATGGCAGATGTAGGTGTTGTCTTGTATAAAAATTTTTTAAAAGTATCAAATGAAAAGCCTGATTGGATTAATAGGGATAGATTTGTTTTAAGTGCTGGACATGGCTCAATGTTGCTGTATAGTCTTCTGCATTTAAATAGGTTTGATATAAGCATCGATGATTTAAAGAACTTTCGTCAACTACATGCAAAAACCGCAGGGCATCCTGAGGTTGATAATTCTATAGGGATCGACACTACCACTGGGCCATTAGGTCAGGGATTTGCTAATGGTGTAGGTTTTGCCGTTGCAGAAAGATACTTGTCTTCCATTTTTGGAGATGATGTTATCGACCATTACACATATGGTATCGTTTCTGATGGTGATCTAATGGAGGGTATTTCCTTTGAAGCAGCAGAACTTGCTGGAGTGTGGAAATTAGGAAAATTAATCTACTTATTTGATAACAATAATATCTCTATAGACGGCAAGGTTGATAAGGTTTCTGTTACTAATCAGAAGGAAAAATTTATTTCTTTAGGTTGGGATGTAACAGAGATCGATGGCCATAATGAAAAAGAGATTATAAAGGCTATAGAAAAAGCTAAGAAGATTGAAGATAAGCCATCCTTAATAATAGCTAATTCAACTATCGGAAAATACTCACCAAATAAAGAGAACACTAGTGGTGTTCACGGCTCACCTTTGGGTAATGAAGAAATGGAACAATTTCTTGAAAACATTGATTGGGAAGGTGACCTTTTTGTTCACGATGAAGAGATTTATGACTATTTTCTTGAAAAGAGAAATGCAGACAATATCGCATTAAGAAATTGGGAAGATAATCTTAAGAAAAAATATAGTGAAGACGCTGGATTTAAAGAAAAATGGGATTTATTCCTTTCAGGTGAATTGTCTAATTTAGATATAGATTCTAATAAAGTTCAAGCAACAAGAATTGCAGGTTCAAAAATACTTGAGGAAATTGGGAAGAATAGTAATCATATAATCGGCGGTTCTGCTGACTTAGCAGCATCAACAAAACAAATAATAGATAGTGATTACTTTTCTTCAGATAATTACAAAGGAAGGAGCATCGAATTCGGCATAAGAGAGCATGCAATGGCAGCCATAACGAACGGAATTACTCTACATAGTAATTTGATTGGATATGCTTCAACCTTTTTAGTATTTTCTGACTATATGCGTCCAAGTATTAGATTGGCTGCATTAATGAATATCAATTCGGTGTTTATTTTTACTCATGATTCAATCTATTTAGGTGAAGATGGTCCAACGCACCAGCCGGTGGAACACCTAATGTCTCTCAGGCTTATTCCAAATGTAGATGTCATAAGACCTGCTAACAGTATTGAAATGAAATTTGCTTATCAATATGCTTTTTCTAATACAAATAATCCAAAGATAGTTTCATTAACAAGACAAGATTTAGAATATTTAGACTATCAAATAAATTATGAAGATTTTCTTAAGGGAGGTTTTGTTGTTTCAGAAGGTGATGATTTCACTTTAGTTGCTTCAGGTTCAGAGCTAGAACTAGCCTTTAAAATAAAAGCTGCACTTGTAGAGTATTCAATCCGTATTGTTAGTGTTCCTATATTAAATAAACTTTTACATTTAAAGAAAGATGAAATTAAAAAATTACTAAAGAACAATCACATTTTTCCTATCGAACTTGGAAGATCAATTGGTTGGGAGAATTATATAGGAAAAGTTACAAAATCATTTTCTGTTGATACATTTGGTGAGTCTGCTCCAATAGAAAATTTAGAAAACGAATTTAATTTTGATGTTTCATCAATTACAAAAGAAATAATTAAGTATCTAAATTAACAACCAGTATAAGAACGCATTGCTGCTTTAGTTCTACGCCCAGCAACACCATCAGGAATTAAACCAACCTCTCTTTGGAATGCTTTTATAGCTTCTTTTGTATAAGAACCCATTTCGCCATCAATTATTCCTGGGTTAAATCCATTATTTGAAAGATAGGTTTGTATATCTTCAACTGAATCTAGTTTTACGTTAGTATTATCTCTTGCTTTACATGTATTTGCTTGTTCACAACCAGTATAAGAACGCATTGCTGCTTTAGTTTTATTCCCAACTATTCCGTCAGCCAGTAAACCATTTTTTGTTTGGAATTCTTTTATTGCAGCTTTTGTTTTATTGCCAGGTTTTCCATCTATTGGTCCTGGGTTAAACCCATTGTCTGAAAGAAATCTTTGGATATCTAATGTATTATCTAGCTTTACATTTGTATTATCTTTAGCTACACATGCATCATTTCCAGAATTTGGATTTGATACAGCCGTAGTTGCAGCATCCTCAACTTCACCACCACTTGGAGACCAACCTTGCTGGAAGGGTGTTACATTAAAAACATTTGAGTCGATTAGATTTTTCTCTACTAGTTTATTTATCATGTATGAAACTTCTCCAATAGAGATTTTTCTGCTTGGACAGAATTTATCTGTTATAGAGCTACATGCAGGTATGAGGTCATTTGCAGCTAAAGTATGAATAGCGGTTTGATGTGAGCTTCCTCCTTCGTCTGAATATGGGTCAGACGTTCCTTCAAGATCATTTGCAGTACCTTGTTTTATTGCTCTATGGAGCATACAAGCAAACTGGTCTCTTAATACAGATTCTTTAGGGAGATATTCAAAAGGACTGCTAAAACAGACATGCATTCCATAATAAGGTACAGCATTTATTGCATTTTGATAAATACTTTCATCATCATCGCTGTATGCATTAGGTGAATCTAGTGATAGACCTCCAACAATAGCAACTACAGCTGCTGCTTCTTCTCTAGTTATAATTTTAGCCTGGCATGCTGATGCATTATTTGTACATTTATTAAGCAAACCAGCAGTACTTAAGTAATTTAATCCTTGAGAAGAGGTTGCATATTGAGCAGTATCACCAGTTGTTGAAGTTACTTCTGCTTCAGTTGTTGAAGTTGTTGTTGAAGATACTGTTACAGGACCTACGTTTAAAGTTGATATGTCAGAAGTGCTTGATGTTTTAAAGTAATTGGAGGTGAATCCAAGTTGAGCTTTAATATTTCTACCGGATTTTGTTACTGTTTTTAATACGCCAGACTTATAACCTTTCATTGTCACATCTATAGCAGCACCAGATTGTGCAACTTTAGATACATAAATATCAGTTATTGCATCAAAACATGGAACATCTCCACACAAAATATTTTTACTTAATTGGTATGTTGTAAAATCATAAGACCATGCTGCTTTTGGGTTTCCTACTCTATTATCAACAGACCATGGATCATCCACAGTTTGTAAATATGGCCAAATACTTGGTGAACCAAATCCAACTGAGTTATTATTTGTTTTTCCACCAGTAGACGAAGAGTAAAAAGCTTGGATAACACTGTTCTCATGAACAATTACTTTTCCAGAAGTATTATTAACGGCCTGAACCCAATTCGGTCCAGAAATTTCTTTTAAGTAGCCATAATAATATTGACTTGAAGCAGTAGAGCCAATATGACACCAGCAATAAGCTTGTCTGCTTGTATCTAATCCGGCATCAATGTCAGTTTTATTATTAGGCCTATTTTTCTCCAAGTAATGGTATACAGCATAGCTTCTTCCAACAAGTGCTTGCGCTTCCAATGCTTTCACATTCCAATTTGATGGCATTTCAGCTAATCCATAAAGATATCTTTCAATATCCACAGCTAAAGCAACGTGAAAACCAGACGAAACATTTTTTGATCTTAATTTAATTTCACCATGTTTATGTTCTCTTGGTCCTATCCTAACTCTTCCTCCATCTGACCAATTTATTGAGATATTACATCCACCACCAGTTTTTGGAGTTAACGGATGACCAGTGATGCTACAAACATTTCCATTATTTACAACATTAATTGTTGCTCCACCTGAAATTTTCAACGGTCCGAAAGATGACTCGCAAGGCCCATCAGAGCTTGCATCACTTTTCATTCTGTTAACAGTTTCATTATCTATTGCTCCGGATTGATTGATTCCAGCTGAAGACTGATAACTTCTTATAGCTGCAGCAGTCCTATCTCCATAAGCTCCATCAATTGGTCCCGGATCATAACCTCTAGAAGTAAGAAAACTTTGAACACCTGCTGTTTGATTAAGGCCATCTTGACAAATCATTAATGTTGGAGGACTTGAAGAAGGCAGAGTAGTTAACGTAATATTTCTTGCATTCCTTGCTAATCCAACCCAAAGTGCGTTATTTGATGTTGCTATTTCTGGTGAGGATAAGTTGACACTAGATAATTGCTGAACGGAAGTATTTGTGAAATAGTAATTTACAACTTCAGTAGAGCTACAAGAACTAGTATTCGAACAAAAGGATGCACCTAATTCTGTCAAGCCTTTACTTCCATATTGGCTTAATCCGACTCCATGGCCCCAGCCACTTCCTGTAAATGTAAATGAAACAGAGGAATATGATCTCATAGCTTGGCGTGTTGCAGGACCAACAACGCCGTCAGGAAATAACCCATTTGCAGCTTGAAAACTTTTAATAGCAGATTTAGTCCTTGGTCCACTAGCACCATCAATTGGACCAGGATCAAAGCCATTACAGTCTAAGAATCTTTGTATATCCATAGTTGTGCTTAATGGTGCAACAGCATTATCAGCACAAGTAGAAGTTGAATTTGGAGGGATAATACGAGAGTATGAATAAGCAGGACTTTGATTTATTAAAAGAATAAACCCAAAAAAAACAAAAATAATAACGAATCTTCTTAGAATGCCCTGCATCATCCTCTTAAGTTTAGATAATTGTGGATAAATTGTACCCACTACAATGAACTTTTCCATTTTTTAAATTGTTTTAAACCAAAATTATATGAAAAAAAAGTAATGAAAGCAATGTATGTAAGTGGAAAAAGTTCACCTACATAGTTTTGATATAAATATGGAGATAGAAAAGAAATACTAAATATAAGGATGATTCCAGATAATTTATTTTTGAAAAAAGCTACAAGTGCAAAATAAGAAAAAAAAGTGAAAATAATAATTGAAATAAATAAGTCTATGTTTGCTTTAAATATTTCGTTACTAAAGAAAATTATTGGACAAATAACATATAACAATCCGATTATTAATGAAATAAATAACCTTTCTTTATTTGTAACGTTTCTCATATAAATATTATTGTAAAAGATGTATGAGTTTGAGTACTTTTGTCTGCCTTTTGTTAACCTTTTGTATTCCATATTTGGTATATATAAAATTCATGATTCAACCTAAGAGAGGTTTTAGCATCTTATTTATAACGATCATTGGAATTGGATCATTAATAAAGCTTGAATTACTTGGACTACTTGCTTTAGTATTATTAATTTTTACATTATTTATTAAAGATAAAAATATACAAATAGGACTATTCTTTGGAAGTTTTTTTATTTTTATACAAGTATTTTCAGCCTCAATAAATATAAGCTTACTTAATTATTTAATGATTTATTTTTTACCCATTTCTTTAATTAGTGGGATATTTTCATTAATGATGATTGGCCATTGGTTTTTAGTTGATCCAACTATATCAAAAGAGGGGATGAAGAAAATTGCTATAGTTACTTCTCTTCAGTCCTTAGCTCTAATTCCTCTCGTACAATTTGATTTTATAAATAGTGGAATAGTACCAATATATAAGTTGGTAATAATATGCTTATATGCAACTACATCAATTCTTGCATTTGCCTCATATAAATCTTTAAATGAAAAATCCTACACAGGAGTTATGGCTGCAACGGGTTTAAGCTATCTTTCTTTAATTGTATCAATTGGTGCAACTGGAACTCTTTTACTTTTTTAGTAACTGTATCTATTCTTAAATTATGAAGATTTATACAAAAGCAGGAGACGAAGGTGAGACTAAGTTACTTTATGGAGACACAGTCCCAAAAGATAGTCTTGCCCCTGAGGCCTATGGTTCTGTTGATGAATTAGTTGCTTCAATTGGTTTGATCAGAGCAGAAAAAGAACTCCCAATTGAGATAAAAGAAACATTATTAAGAATCCAACGAGAGCTTTTTGTTGTTGGTGCTGAATTAGCTACAACAAAAGAAAACAGAACAAAACTCAAAGCAAAAAAAACTTTGGTTGATGATGTAATGGTTGAGAGACTTGAAAAAGATATAGATTATTTAGAAGAGAAAAATGGAATTCCAGAGTTCTTTGTTGTTCCTGGTGAAAATATTATCTCTGCTAAATTTGAATGGTCTAGAGTTGTCTCAAGGAGAGCTGAGAGAAAATGTGTAACTTGGCAAAACAGATTAGAAATAAAAGATTCTAAAGTTATTGTATATTTAAATAGATTATCTGATTTATTATGGATGTTGGCAAGAGACTTTGAAGAAGATTGGGTACCAAGCAAATGAATGTTGATATAATATTTTTTAATTCAGACTTCGCGAATAAAGAAGAATTTATATCCGATGAGGAAAAATTTCAGGAATATATTTCTACTCATTCTTTTGAAGCAAATTTTAAAGAATTATTATTTTCACCTCCTTCCTTATCAAAAATGAATAATAAAGCTCTACTTGTTGGCAGCGGTGATGAAGCTATCAAAAATAAGGATATGTTAGAACTAGGTTATTCAATTGGTTCTAAATTAAAGGAAAGTTGTGAATTGAATATATATAACTTAGAAGAAGGGTCCAAAGTTCTAATATTAGGAATTTTATTATCTCAATATAATTTTGATAAATATGATTCAGGTGATAAAAAAGAAGAAATTGAAATCACTTTTAGCAAATCAATAGATTATGAAAATAATTTATCTAAAAGAGATGTTATTTTCTGGGTAAGGGATTTAATTAATACTCCCGCATTAGATAGATCACCAGAATATTTCATAAAGGAAGTTGAATCAATTTCTTCAAATAAAGATATCAATATTGAAATCAAAGACAAACAGTGGCTTATTGATAATAATTTTGGTGGAGTAATTGGGGTTTCACAGGGTTCTGTTAGAGATCCATATCTTTTAGTTGGAACTTATAATCCAGAGGCAAAATTTCAAATTGCATTAATAGGAAAGGGAGTTTTGTTTGATTCTGGAGGGTTATCACTTAAAAGCCCATCTGGAATGGAAACAATGAAAACTGATATGTCTGGTGCTGCTACTGCATGGGGTGCAATAAATTTATTAGCTCACAATAAAATTGATATAGGTTTAACTGTTTACACTCCACTTGTTGAAAATATGCCAAGTGGCTCTGCGATTAGGCCAGGGGATGTATTAAGGACAAGAAATGGAAAGACTATTGAAGTACTTAATACAGATGCAGAGGGAAGACTTATTATGGCGGATGCCCTTTCTTTTGCTGCAGAAAAAACCCCAGATTTGATTTGTGATGTTGCAACACTCACTGGTGCTGCTGTAGGAGCACTAGGCTTAGATGTTGGTGCACTTTTTTCAAATGATAAAGAATTAGAGAGTTTATTTTTAAAGGCAAGTGAAAATTCCTTAGAACCATATCACCCTCTACCTTTATATTCTGACTATAAAAAGTTAATTGAATCAGATATTGCTGATATGAAGAATACAGGTGGTAGGTATGGTGGAGCAATAACTGCAGCTTTGCTACTAGAAGAATTTATTGATGATAGTAAATGGATTCATTTAGATATAGCCGGACCTGCTAGATCAGATAATAGAAAAGGAGCCACTGGTTTCGGAGTTCTTTCTCTTTACGAGTTTTTTAGACTTTTAACTACTGATCTTCCTGAGAATTAGCAATAATAAATAACAGTGTATCACCTGTAGATACAGTCCCACCTTGTGCTACATTAGTACCTATAACTTTACCTTCACATCCAGGTACTTCAGAAGATTCAAATGAATTTTTCAAAAATAAGATTACATTAGATTCTCTCATAAATTGTTTTATTACACTTTCTGCTTCATCAATAGTCAGAGTACATGGAACTATATTAGGAATCGCAGCACTTAATTTCTTACTAGATACTTCTAAAAATATTTCTGTTCCTTCTGGCATTTCTACACCTATACATGGGTCACCATTTTCAAATTCAACTTCCTCTTCTCTTTCACAATTTTCTACTTTTTGAGATAAAATTAATCCTGGAGCTTCTTCAGAATCGATTAAGTTTATTGTAGGAAGTATGTAACTTGAGAATGCAATTTCTTCTGCATCTAAAACATTTAAACCGATAAGGTCAGGTATTTCAACTTTAGGGATTTCATAGTACCTATCAATATCGAACGGATCAACTGGCCAGTTTTTTACAGGTAGATTTTCTACTACTTTCTCCATAAATTCTTTCCATATTGGTGCGGGAACCCTACCACCTGATACATTTGATACTATTTCACCATTAATCTCAACGTCCGTTAGGGGAAGCTGTTCTTCAGCAAAACCTATCCAGACAGATGAAGTATATTGTGGAATGAATCCAATAAACCAGGCTTCTCTAAATCCTTGATGAGTACCAGTCTTCCCTGCTATTGGTCTATCATCTAAGACTGCTCTAGTTCCAGTACCAACCTGAGCTGCTAATTCTAAGGTTTTTCTGACTGCCACAGCAGCAGCAGGATCAGGAATACTAACTCTTTGGGATGTTATATGTTTATAGATCAATTCTCCTTTGGAATCTTCAATTTTTTCAATTAAATAAGGTGGCGCAAGAATGCCATTTGTTGCAAAAGATGAATATGCAGATGCTAACTCTATAGGGGTAACTGCGCCAGCGCCTAGGGTAAGAGATATCACTGGAGCTAATTCAGATTCAATACCTATTCTTTTTGCTGTATTTGAAAGTCTTTCTCCTCCTATTTCTGAAGCAACTTGTGCAAAAACTGTATTTATTGACCTTCTTGTTGCTTCTTCTAAAGAAACCATTCCAGAAGTATCAAGAAGCTTAATTGATCTGTTGTATTCTGATTTATCTACACAAGGTTTAAAAATATATTGTGTCTCACTATCGATATCAATCTGTATAAGATTTTCTTGTTCTTCGAACTCTTCCGGTTCGTTTATTGCGTCATAAATTATCTCTTCACCATCTTCTGTAAATTGTTTCAAAGCTACACCTATAGCAAGAATTTTTTCTTCCTCCTCTTCTAATTCTTCAATATTTTCAACTATTGGGAACTGTTCAATAAAATCTTTATTTTTTAATTCTTCAATATGATATCCAAGGCATTGAAGTTCAATAGCTCTATCCTGTGCTGCGACCTTATTAATAAATCGATCAGCTTTTATTGAAGTTCCATAGTTTCTTACTACCCATTTTTCACCAACTCCATCTGGTGCACATGGATAACCACAATTGATTTCTACTGGTGATCTTGAGTCTCTGGTACTGTATAACTTTGATCCAGTTTCTAACGCAGCAAGTAAAGTTATTGGCTTAAAGGCAGATCCAGGATTTCTTTTACCTTGTGTTGCTAGGTTGTACTGTTCTTCTTTAAAAGGTATTCCAGAAGCCATCACTTCTATAGCACCTGTGTAATTATTTAGTAAAGTTATAACTCCTGTAGGCTTTGGCTCTACCTCTTCGTCTCCTTCCTCGATTATCTGAGAAGGTACCCATTTATTTAAAATAGAAATTGCATGATCTTGAAGTTCTAAATTTAAGGTAATATAAATTTTTAAACCACCTCCGCCTGTACATTCTGTGTCATCAGAAGGACAGCCAAAAAGCTTCTTTTTCCTTTCCTCTTTTGTATTTCCTAGTATTGCAAATCGTGGATCATTGAGGAGTTGTCTTTTTACTTCAGCAGAAACATGCTCAGCACTACTAATTACTTCAACTTTTTCAATAACTGATAAAGGTGCAAGCTTTGCTGAACGGTGTTGAATGTCAACTATAAAGCCCTCTTTTAACATAATATCTAAAACACCATTTCTTCTTTCAAGTACTCTTTCTGGATATTTTCTTGGATTGTAATATGCTGGACTTCTAATAATTACAACTAGTGTTGCAGCTTCATCTAGTGTAAGTTCGTTAACTTCTTTATCAAAATATTCATAAGCTGCTGATTGAAGGCCATACGCACCCGAGCCCCAGTAAATTGAATTTATATAGTATTCTAAAATTTGATCTTTGGTGTATCTTCTTTCAAGCTCTGCTGCGACAACAGCTTCAGCGACCTTTCTTCTTATTGAAACCTCATCACCCACAAATGATTGTTTTGCTACTTGAGAAGTTATTGTTGACCCACCTCTTGTAACTCCTCTTAAATTATCTAAAACCGCACTAAGTATTGCTATGAAATCTACACCTTCGTGTTGGTAGTAATTACTATCTTCTGCAGCCAATAAAGTATTGATAACAAATGGAGGAACATCCTCTAATTTTATTGGATCTCTATTTAGCCCATCATGAAGTTCATCAAGTAATTGATTATCAGCAGTAATTATTATTGAAGGTTCGGACAGGGAAACAAAATCTAATACCATTCCCTCAGCTCTTGGTAAAAATTTTTCTTCAAGATCTGTTACAACTTCCATCCCAGATTTTATTGGTAGAAACACAAAAAGACCAAACCATCCAGCAATTAGTAATGAAGAAATTATTAGAAGTAACCCTGCTATATATCTAGTTCCAAACCTAGATTTGGTTTCTAAATCATGTATTTGCGCCATGAAACGATTTTAGTATCTATAAAATTCAAAATTGTATTAGCCGTATTTAAAAAAATATATGTAAAATATGTTTATCAATGGATTATTCACCAGGACTTAGAGGAGTAATTGCAGGAGAGACAACTATATCTACTGTAGGCATGGAAGGAACTTCTTTACGCTATAGAGGATATGATGCAATTGCACTCACGAAGAACAGCACTTATGGGGATGTTGCATCTCTAGTCATTAATGATTCTTTAGATGGAAAAAATTTTAAAAAAAGTTTTTCAAAATATTATTTAGAAATAAGCAATGATGCAAGCTTAAATAAACTTTTAACAGATACAAAGAAGAGACTAAATCCAATGGATGTAATAAGAACGATTGTTTCTTATATGGGTGAAATGACTGTTCTTATGAAAGAGCACTTAGATTCTGAAGATAAAGCTGAATTATCAGCAAGAATTAATGCAACTGTTTGCTATATTATTGCATCATATAATAATGAACCATCTGACAAATTAGATGAAAAATATTTAGTAGCTAGTTCTCTACTTCCAAATGGTTCAGACATTAAGAGATTAGAAGCTCTTGATGATATGTTAATTTTATATGCTGAACATGGTTTTAATGCTTCCACCTTTGCAACAAGGGTTACAGCATCTACTAGGTCAGATTTAACTAGTGCAATTGTATCAGGAATAGGTACCTTGAAAGGAGAACTACATGGTGGTGCAAATGAAGAAGCTGTCAAGTTAGTTAACAGTATTAAAGATGTAGATGAAGCCACAAAGATAATTTCAGAGATGCTTAATGAGAAGAAAAAAATAATGGGCTTTGGTCATGGTGTATACAAAGTTCAAGACCCAAGAAGTGAAGTTGTAAAAAATTGGGTCGAGTCTTTGGTGGATAGTGATTTTTCAAAAAATAGATATGAAGTTGCACAAAAGATAGATGAAATAATGACAAAAGAAAAAAATCTTTTTCCAAATGTTGATTTTTATGGAGGCCTCATGCTTTCAGAGCTAGGTTTTGAAGTAGACTTGTTTACTCCAATATTTGTTGCTGGAAGATCAGTAGGTTGGGCAGCTCATTATTTTGAACAACGTGAACAGGATACTTTGATTAGGCCAGCTGCAAAATATATTGGTATTGAAGAGAGAGATTAATCCTATTGGATGAAAAAAATATTGATGAAATAATTTCTGATTATTTAACGAAAGATATTGCTCTTAACGAAAAAAATATTAAAGCATCCAAACTTGCTCTATTAGACACAATAGGATGTGTTTTTAATGCTTCCTTAAATACATCTGCAACAATTTTTGCTACTTTTGGCTTAAGTGATTCAATTCATAATCCAATTACTCACATGAAAGATATTGAGTCTTTAAAAGAAAGAGCTAGGTTTTTCTCGATACTTACTAGATGGTTTGACTACAACGACACGTTCTTAGCTAAAGAATGGGCTCATCCATCAGATAATATTGGTACGATATTTAGTTATTTTATGGAAAAAAATAATATGAAAATAAATACTTTTATTGATTCTTTGATAAAGATGTATGAGATACAAGGGTGCCTTGCTTTAGGCACTTCACTCAACAAAGAGGGTTACGATCATGTATTTTATGTAAAACTTTCATCAGCTTCTCTATTTTCTTCACTAATTTCAAAAAATAATTCAGACACAATAAAAAGAACAGTAAATAATGTTTTATTAGATGGAGTAAATCTTAGGGCATATAGACATGAACCAAATGTTGGAAAAAGAAAGAGCTGGGCTGCTGGAGATGCGGTTTCTAGAGGCATAGAGATAGCGTTAGTTAGTAAATTCGAAGATGAACTTTATTCAACAATTCAACAAGATGAAAATTGGGGTTTCGAAAAGATTTTTTTGAATAATCAAAAACTAAGTTTTGGAAAAGATCTAAGTGATTGGGTTGTGGAAAATGTCTTGTTCAAGGTTCTTTATCCAGCTGAATTTCATGGTCAGTCAGCTATAGAAGCCTCAATTAAATTATCTGATTTATATAAAGAAAAAGAAGATGAAATTGAAAGAATTATTGTTGATACTCATGAACCAGCTTTAAGAATAATAAGTAATAAAGAAAATCTAAGCAATGCTTCAGACAGGGATCATTCACTGGAATATATGATTGCAGCTGGACTTCTCTTCAAGGAAGTTAAGTCTGAAACTTACGAAGATAATTTTTCTGGAATACAGCAAATTGAAAATTTGAGAAAAAAAATAGCAGTACAGGAGAACAAGGAATTTACAGATAATTATTATGACATATCAAAAAGGTATATAGCCAACACAGTTTATTTTGAATACACTGATGGTTCATTTTCAAAAAAAGAAACAGTCGAAACTCCTATAGGACACCCAAATAGAAGAGAAGAAGCCGAACCTTTACTAAAGGAAAAATTTGTTGATAATATGTCGTCTCATTTTTCAGAAGAAAAAGCTAAAGATATATGGGATAAAATATTATTAATAGATGTTGATTCTGATTTTAAAGAAGTTATTAAACTTCTAAGTAATGATTAAAGACATCTATTTATTAGTTGGGGGAGAAGCTACAAGACTTAGACCTTTATCTGAAGGAATACCTAAAGCTCTATTGACGATAAAAGGTAAACCATTAATAGATTTAATTTTGAGCAATTTATCTGATACAAATATTCAGAATATAAATTTAATTTGTTCAATAAAGCATGAATCTCAGTGGAATGAGTATCAAAAAAATTCAAAATTTAACATAAAATTACATTTTGAGAAAGAAAAACTTGATACTGCAGGTTATATAGTTCAAAATATTGATGATTTTGAAGATCGGTTTATATGCATGAATGGTGATCTATTAATAAATATGGACTTTAGTTTGTTTCTAAATGAAGTAGATAAAGCTAAAAATTCAACAATTTGCTCTATCCCAGTGGATGATCCATCGAGGTACGGTGTTTTAGAGCTGGATGGCTCCAAGATTATAAATTTTATTGAAAAGCCTGAAGATTTGGAATATGGGAACAATATTAGTCTTGGTGTCTATTGTTTATTTAAGGAAGATATTCAAAAAGTAAAAAATGAATTACAAGTACCTTGCTCTTTTGAAAAAGCATTATTTCCAGAACTTGCAAGTAGTCAGTTATTAAATTGTTATAAAGTTGAGGGTGAAATGATAGATGTAGGGACAAGAGAGTCTTATATTTTTGCTCATACTGAAAATAATACTAATTGGATAGCAGATGATGTAATAATTGGTGAAAATACAAAAATAGAAAATTCAGTAATTTTGAAAGGTTCTTCCATTGGAGACAATGTTGGGATTAGTAATTCTATAATATGTAGAAATTCAAATATAGAAAGCAATCAAGAGATTAATGAAGAGATATACAAAAAATAATGAAGTATAAAAAAGCTCTAGTTACTGGAGGTGCTGGGTTTATTGGCTCTCATTTAGTGGATACTCTTTATAAAAACAATATTGAAGTTTTAGTAGTTGATAATTTATTAACTGGGAAAAAAGAAAATTTAAAATCATTAGATTTAGAAAATACAATATATGGTGATGTTGGTTCAGAAGACGCTTTAGAAAATATTAGAAATTTTAATCCAGATGTCTGCTTTCACTTAGCTGCACAATCTTCTGTAGTTATTTCAGTAGAAGATCCACTTCTGGATTTTGACCATAATTTATTACAACCAGTTCAGTTAATTAAAACATTGTTAGCTACTGATTGTAGGAGATTTATCTTTACTTCTTCAATGAATTAATAGAAGTAATGTTACAAAATACAGAAATGTCGTATTCAATATTGAACTTATCAAATGTTTATGGGCCAAGACAAGATCCACATGGAGAAGCTGGTGTCATGTCCATTTTTACTGGAAAACTTCTTAACAATGAAATTCCAACTATTTATGGGGATGGAGAGCAAACAAGAGACTACGTATATGTATTAGATGTAGTAGATGCATTATTAAAATCTTCTGAGTCAGAGGAGAATTTATTTTTAAATATTGGTACGGGTGTAGAAACTTCAGTAAATGAATTAGTATCAATTCTCTCAGAAAAAATTTCCTGGGATGGAGAAGCAGAATATAAACCTAAGAGAGAAGGTGAATTGCTTAGGAGCGTATTAAATAATCAAAGAGCTAAAGATGAGATTGCTTGGGAGCCTGCTCATACACTTGATACTGGTTTAGACGGTTTAATTGATTGGTTTAAAAATAAGGGATAATTTATAAAAAGAAGTCTTCCTGAGGATTTCTGATAAGTTCATCAACTCCTAAATCAGATATATTGTATTTAACCCCTTTAATAATTACGACTGGAATGTTGTCTGATTTTTTCATAACTAACTCAGCCGCACCAGCCAATTCATCAACAATTGCAATTTCTGTAGCAAATAGTTCATTATCAAAGGTATCTTTTTCACCAATGTAGCTCTCTAAAGGCTCAATCCCAGAAGATCCTATTGCTACGTTAGTTTGACCTTTTCTCCAAGCTCTTCCAAAAGTATCACAAATAATTACACTAATTTTTTTTCCTGTTTGATGTTCTATCTTTTTTCTTATGTCTCTAGAAGTTTTATCTGGATCTTCTGGAAGAAGGAGAGCAAAACCTTCTTCGATATTTGATTTATCTATTCCAGCGTTTGCACAAATAAAACCATGTTTTGTTTGTGCGATTATTGTTTCCCCTCTTTTTCTTATAATTTGCAAAGATTCATTTTTAATTACTTCTTCTAAATCTTCCTTATTAATATCTATTTTTCTTCCTTCTACTTTGGAAATAATTTTCTGGGTAATGACTATGACATCACTATCTTCTAAGGAAATTTTATTTTCTTTTAACTTTCCAATTAACTCTTCAACTATTTCATGGCCTGTATCAAACTCAGGTAAATTCATTACTGGAAGAATTGAAACATTATTCATGATTAACAATAAACTCTGCTAATTTTTTCGAATCTTCTAGTTTATTAAATAAAATGTTTTGTTCAATAGTGTCTTGAGCTCCATCTGAATCTCCTGGATGAACAATAAATTTATTTCCTACATCTTTGTAGAATTTTTTTATTCCTTGGATATCTGATGTATAACCTACATCTTCAAAGTTATTTTTTGAAGGCCCTTTGATCGCTTTATTCTCAATAAAAGGGTTTATTACATAAACATTATTATGTTCAGCCAATTTATCTCTAATTTGATTTAATGACAGTATTGGTCCAATAGATAATATTGGATTCGAAGGTCCTATAACTACTATTTCTGATTCTTTAATATTCATAATTAATTCATCAGAGACTTTTGCATTCTCTGAGCCACTGTAAACAACTTCAGTTAACTTCGGTTTTGCTTGTTTTTCAACAAAATATTCTTGAAAATCTAATAAAGAACCATTCTCTATTTTTAATTTTGTACTTACGGTGTCATCTGTCATAGGAATTAACTTACATTCCAAACTATGGTGTTCAGCAAAAAGTTTTGTAATCTCAGTTAAAGATCTACCTTCTGAAAGTAATTGATTTCTGTAAAGGTTCAATGCCAAGTCTTTATCCCCAATACTAAAATTTTGGGGAATAAATTTTTTATACTCATCGCTGACAGTAAATGTGTCGTTTGCTAAACCCCAACCCATTTCACCCTCAATTCCAGCTAATGCATACATTACAGAATCAATATCTGGTGAAAGAGGAACCCCATGTATTACTTCATCGTCACCGGTATTAATAATAATTGTAAGATCTATATTTTCTGAATGATAAAAGCCTTTTGCAAGCTTAGCTCCTCCAATACCTCCTGATAAATAAACTATTTTTTTCATATACTTAAATTAACTCTATTCAATATTCCAGTAACATTTTAATAATGGTAGATAAAGATATCTTAGAAGCAATTGCAGAATTAAGTGATTCAGATTTAAAAAGACTGAAGCTTCTTATAGACAATAAGCTTGATGGGGATGTAAATCCTAAAAAAATATCCTATAGAAGTAAAGAAATAAAATGTGGTAGGGAGTCTTGCAATTCTTGTCCACACGGGCCTTACTGGTATGCTGAATGGACTGAGTCAGGAAAAAGAAAAACTAAGTATTTAGGAAAAATATTGAATGAAATCATATAGTGAAAAAATAAAAAACTTAGATTATTCCCAAATAATTTACTACTTGATAATTTTACTTTTACTAAGAATAGATCTTGTTTTTCTTAACAATACCCCAACAGGTGGTGATATGGGTGCTCACGTTGTTCCAATAAAGTATTTTGTTGATAATTTTGCCTCCAATTTACAAATTAACGGATGGTCAAATGATTGGTTTGCTGGTTATCCTCTTTATTATTTTTATTTTCCATTTCCAGCAATAATTACTTATTTTTTTCATTTTTTGTTTCCGTTTGGAATAGCTTTCAAAATTATGGTTGTTGGTTCAATAATTCTTAATATTTATTCAATAGAGAAGCTATTAAGAAGAGAAAATCATTTATTTTCACATATAGGAATTGTATGCGGGTTAGCTTTTGTTCTCACTGAATCGTTCACTATCTATGGAGGGAATTTAGCTTCTACACTTGCTGGACAATTTTCATTTACCTACTCACTGGCTTTTGGAAATTTAGCTATATATTTTTTAAGTAAATCTAATCATCAATACAGGTTCATATTGAGTTCAATTTTTTTAGCTTTTTGTTTATTATCTCATTTGATTCCTTTCCTTATTTATCTACCTGTATATGCTTTTTATTGGTTATTAAAAAAAGAAAATTTTATTTTGAAACTAATTTCAATTTTTATTTTCAGTTCTTTAGTTACAAGATGGATTGTTCCTTTAATTTATAATTTAGAATTTACAACAAACATGAGTTATACCCCATACACCAAGGTAAAAGATTTAATTAAACCCGATGTTTTACCAGTTGTTCTAATATTAATTTTGTTTCTTCTAGTAAATTTTGGTTATAAGAAAATAATAGAAAATAAAATATTTTCATTTTTTGAGATCTATTTATTATTTATCTCAACTTTTCTTTATTTTTATGTTCCTGAAGGAGCTTTATGGAATGGTAGGTTAGTTCCTTTTTTTAATTTAGGAATAATAATTTTAGGTTTTAAAATATTAGATTTAATATTTAATGAAATTGTTGAATATCAACAAGGAGAGTTACTAACAAAACTAACAATATTTATTTCATTGTCTATTTGTTTGTATATTTTTTATGACAAGTGGTCTCAATATAGTTCGTATAACTTATTTACTTTTGGAGTAATTGGATTTTCTATATTTCAATTACTAAAACTCCTTAATTCAACATTTAAATTGATCAATCTAGGTGTATTTGTATTTATAATTTCAACAGCATCTTTCTTGCCTCATTGGGTTAATTGGAATTTTACTGGTTACGAAGGAAAGAATAATTGGGAAGAGATTGAATCTCTTTATGCTTCACTTAATAAATTGCCACCTGGAAGGATAATGTGGGAACCAAATTCAGATTTAAATAAGTACGGAACCCCAATGGTATTAATGACCATACCCTACTTTACTCAACACACAAGCATGGAAGGGCTTTATTTTGACTCAAGTATTACAACGCCGTTTCATTTTATTGCTGTATCGGGGCTTGCAGAGAGTCCCTCTAATCCAGTTGGTGGTCTTTCATATATAAATAATGAATTTGAAAAAGGAGTTGATTATTTAAATGATTTAGGTGTTGATTACTTCATAACCTATACAGAATCTATAACTGAAAAAGCGAATAGTAATAGTGATCTTATTTATCTATTTACTTCAGAACCTTTTTCGGTTTTTAAAATTGAATCAGATAAAGTTGAATTAGTTAATGAAAAAATTGAGATTTTTGAAAAAATTTCTTTTGTAGAAAGAACCACTAGTTCTATATTTAGAAATACTGAATACAAAAACTTTTTTGATCAAGCTTATAAAAATTATGGATATTTGAATAATTACCGTGTTATTGAACTTCCACCAAATATAGAAGTCAATTCTTCTATTAAGTCAAATTTAGAAATTAGAGATTTAACTATTTCTTCAGATAAGATTTCATTTACTACAAATAGACCGAATGAACTTCATATAATTAAATTTTCATATTTTCCGAACTGGGAAATAAAAGATGGTGCGGGGCCTTATAGAATTTCACCATCTTTTATGTCGGTAATACCTTATTCGAATAATGTTGTACTTTCTTTTGAAAGAGTTAATTTAGAAACATATTCTTTCTATTTTGCATTAATCTCATTACTCTTGTCATTAATCCTTTTTAGGAAGATTAGAAATGATTAAAAAAATATTTTTTGTATTAAAAAAGATACCTTTTCTTTCCGGTGATACATCCTCTGCTCAATTAATTAGAACCTATATAGTTGGTGGATTTAATTTAGTTTTTGGATTATTTTTGGTTTATATTTTTCAATTTTTTATATTGAACAGTGTTCAAGTTCCACTTCGTACTTATCTAACGAATATCTTTGGTTTTACATTTGGTGTAATTATTTCATATTTTCTTTCTAGAAAAATAATATTTAAACTCTCATTTAGACAAGGTAGATTAAAAGAGTTTATTAGTTTTGTTTTTACAAATTTAATTAATCTTTTTGCTCCTTTAATTATTTGGTATTTTATTAATAGATTTAATCCATTAATACAAGAGGATGAAATTCAATTTCTAATTGCAACTATCATAATTCACGGAACTATTCTTCCTATTAAATATTTAATCTATAAGTTTTTTGTATTTAAAGATTCATTAAATAGTTGAATCCTTAGTTTTAATAGACTTTTAATAGTCCTTGGAATTCTAGAGTATATTACTGAAACACTTGGTCTAATTTCATTAACCATAGCTGGTACTTCATATATTTCTTCAAGATTCCTTTCGATTCTTATAAGTAGTTCTGTGTCGAATAGATCCTGAGTAGAAACAACTTTTGCTATTTGTTTTTCCAAGGATACTTTTCTGATTGCTTTCATACCATGCGTATCTGACATTGAAGTTTGAAATAATATTTTTAATAGAGTCACAAAAAAATTAGTAGCAATTCTTCTTACTAGTTTTCTCCCATCTTCAGAATCATTTAGTCTTTTAGAAGCAGTTATTGCAGAATATTTTTTATCTAGTGATATTGAATCAATTAGGAATTGTTCCGAGAAATAATCAATATCAAAAGAAATTATCATTTCATTTTTTGCTTTTTCAAATCCATTTTTTAAAGCCATTCCATAGTTAGCAATTTTACTAGATATAACTTTACACTCTTTTTTTCTGGTGCAATAATCATTTATTAAATCTAAGGTTTTATCATTTGAACCATTCTCAGAGAAAATAATTTCAAATTCAATATTTGTTTTATTACATATTTCATATATTTTCTCTGCTGAATCTAAAACAATATCTTCTTCATTATGAATTGGTATAACCACTGAAAAATTATTAATTGTAAAGTTGGCTCCCATTATCATTACAATAACTAGATAGTGACTGAAAATAAACTAGATTTAATTTTTAAAGCTTATGACATTAGGGGAATTTTTGGCGACACGTTAACTCCTGAAATAGCATACAAAATTGGTTATGCTTTTGCTGACTTTGTTAGTTCAAATGAAATAATAGTGGGCCATGATGGAAGGCTTTCTAATAAAGAAATGTTTAATGCAGTTGCTTCTGGAATAAGGAAGAACAATAAATCCGTTTTATATATAGGAACAGTTCCAACGGATGTTGTTTACTCCTTATCTGGGTTGAAGGAATTACCTGGAGTTATCATTACTGCGTCACACAATCCAAAAGAATGGACCGGTTTAAAGTTTTGTGATGCTGGAGCTACCCCTGTAGGAGTAGAGTCAGGATTACAGGAGATTAAAGAAAAGGTAAGTGGTATAAATATTGATATTGAAATATTTGATAATTTTCAACGCCAGGACTTAGTTGACACATATATTCAACATTTAAATTCAATAGTAAAGCCAGAATATGTTGACAAGTCAATCAATTTTGGAATTGATGCAGCTAATGGAGCACTAGGGTCTGTACTCGAAGACTTAAAGTCATCATACGATTTAAAATTTGAAGGTTTATATCTAGATGTTGATGGGAATTTTCCAAACCACCCTGCAGATCCTTCTAATATAAAAAATCTTAAAGAATTAAAAGATTTAGTAATATCTGAAAAAAAAGATTTTGGTGTAGCTTTTGATGGAGATGCGGACAGAGCTGTTTTTTTAGATGATAAAGGAAATTTAATTTCCGGGAGTCTTATGACAGCAATAGTCTCAGATTGGCTATATGAAAAAAAAGAAAATTTAAAAATTGTACACAATGTAAATGTCTCACCTTCAGTAGTGAATTATTTATCAGAGAAAGGAATTTCTACAATTAGATCGAAAGTTGGTCATTCATACATTAAACAGATTATGAGAGATGAAGATGCAGACTTTGGTGGCGAACACAGTGCACATTTTTATCTTAAAGAGAATTATTTTGCAGATTCAGGAATTCTTACCCTATTAATATTTTTACAGATTCTTTCAGAAAAAAAATTAAAAGCTTCAGATTTAATAGATAGTTATAAATTCCCTCCTTCTTCAGGGGAGATTAATTTCGAGGTTAAGAGTGTAAATGAAAGTCTTAAAAAAATTGAGAATTCATTTAATAATACTTTTGACAAACTAGATGGAATTTCATATTTTTCTGATGAATATTGGTTTAACGTTAGAGGTTCTAATACTGAGCCAAAACTTAGGCTTAATGCTGAAGCAAAAGATGAAGAAACACTTAGTCAGCTTATAGCTAAAATAACAAATATAATTAAGGTATAGATGGTAAACGTAGCTTTTGAATTAGGTAATCAAGTTAATGAAGAGCTTGAGTATTCTGAAAATTTAGATTCTATCAAGTACGACTCTTTGTTGATAATGGGGATGGGCGGATCAGGTGTAGCAGGCGATGTTTATTGTTTGCTATCAGATGAAACAACTTCAAAAAATGTAATGGTTAGAAAAACCTATTCAATACCAGAAAAATTAATTTCAAAAAAACCATTCTGCTTATTCATTTCTTACTCGGGGAACACAGAAGAGACAATCTCAGGAATAAATGATGCAATTTCCAATGAGTTAGATTGGGCTGTAATATCTAGCGGTGGAAAATTAATTAGTTACGCTGAGAAACATAAAAAACCGTATATAAAAATTCCTAAGGGATTACAACCTAGAGCTGCATTTGGTTACCTGACTCAAGCTGTATGTAAGTATATTGACTTAGTTGAAAATACAAATTACTTAGATGAGATTAAATCAGCAGGAGAATATTTAAATAATATTTTAGAAGAAAAAGAAAATGCAGAAATATATATCAACAGTAAAGAACTTTCTAAAGAAATAAATAAAAAAACATGTGTTATTTATGGTGGAACCCCTTTAACTGAATTAGTAAGTGGAAGATGGAAAACACAAATAAATGAAAATGCTAAATCAAAAGCCTATGTTGGCTCAATGCCTGAAGTACATCATAATGAAATATTATCTTGGGATGCTGACCCTGCATCAAGTAAAAATGACTATGTTCTAATTTTTTTAAGAGATCCAGAAGAACACCCACAAATTAAGAAAAGATTTGAATTAACTGAGAAACTGCTCGGAGACAAAGTAGATATATATAATATTGAAACTAAAACTTCAGACAGTTTATTAAAAAAACTCATGGAACTAGTATTATTTGGTGATTTGTTTAGCATATTTCTGTCAGATGAATTAGGAATGATTCCTGAAGATATAGAAGGAATTGAAAACTTAAAAGAAATGTTAGGGGAATAAATGTCTACTATTAAAGATTCAAAATTATCAGATCTAGGACAGGAAGAAATAGCTTGGGCTGCAAGACAAATGCTTGTTTTGGATGAAATAAAGAAGGATTTTAATAAAAGAAAACCTTTAGAAGGCTTGAAGATTGGCGCTTGTATGCATGTCACTAAAGAGACAGCGAATTTAATGTTAACTTTAAAATCAGGTGGTGCCAAAGTAGCATTATGCGCTTCAAATCCATTATCTACTAATGATTCAGTAGCTGCTTATCTTGCAAAAAATGATATTGAAACTCATGCTATAAGAGGAGTATCAAATGATGAATTTTTTCAACATCTTAATTCAGTAATTGATACAAGGCCTGATATTACTATGGATGATGGTGCTGATTTAGTTTCACTTTTACATACCGACAGAGTAGATATACCAGTCTTAGGTTCTATGGAAGAAACTACGACTGGGGTTATAAGGCTTAAATCGATGGAAAAAAATAATAAACTAAGATTTCCTGTAGTAGCTGTTAATGATTCTGACACAAAGCATTTGTTTGACAATAGGTTTGGAACTGGACAAAGTGCTATGGACGGTGTTGTTAGAGCCACTGATTTATTAATAGCTGGCTTAAATGTAGTAATTATGGGGTTTGGTGATTGCGGAAAAGGAGTAGCTGAGAGAGCCTATGGCATGGGAGCAAAAGTTACGGTTGTCGAGCCTAATTCAGTAAGAGCATTAGAGGCACTTATGCATGGATATGAAGTAAAGAGCTCTATCAATGCTGCAAAAATAGCAGATGTAATAATCTCAGTGACTGGGAATATGCATGCACTAGATGAGAAACATTTTGAGGTTATGAAAGATGGAGTTGTATTGGCAAATGCCGGTCATTTTGATGTTGAAATTAATTTGGAAGTACTTAAAAAAGAGAGTAAAGAAGTTATAAAAGTTAGAGAAAGTGTTGAGAGTTATAAATATAAGAATAAAGAAATATTAGTTTTGGCTGAAGGGAGGCTCGTAAATCTTGCTGCTGCAACAGGACATCCAGCTTCAGTTATGGACATGTCTTTTGCTAATCAAGCATTAGCTTCTGAGTGGATTAAAGATAATCATAAGGACCTAGAACCTAAAGTATATACTTTACCTAAGGAGGTAGATATTAAGATAGCAGCTACTAAATTAAATTTGATGGGTGGCGAGTTAGAAATATTATCTGATGCACAGATAAAATATCTTGATTCCTGGGAGCATGGTACAAGCTGAAATTTGAATATATTTAAAAAAGCCCTATCAATTGGAGGCGGAAAACTAGCATCAGAGCTTAACGCAAAAATTGATGCAATTAATGCAAAAGAACAAGAATTTGAAAAATTAACTGATTCTGAAATAAAAAATACATTTCAAAACCTTAAATCAGATTTAAAGGATTCAACAAAACATGAAATTGAGGTTGATGCTTTTGGGCTAGTAAGAGAAGCGGCAAAGAGAACAATCAATGAAAGACACTATGATGTCCAACTTTTTGGTGGATTAGTTTTACTAAGAAATAAAATCTCTGAGATGAAAACAGGTGAAGGTAAAACGCTAGTCTCAACACTACCTATTTCATTAATGTCTTTATTTGAGAAAGGGGTACATGTTGTTACTGTAAATGACTATCTAGCTAAGAGAGACTCAGAATGGATGAAGCCAATATACAACATGGTTGGTTTAGATGTTGGGTTGATTTATTCCAATCAAGAATATTTAAAAAAAATTGAAGCCTATCAAAAAGATATAACTTATGGGACGAATAATGAGTTTGGTTTTGATTACTTGAGGGATAATATGGCTCAAAATAAAGAACAATTAACGCAAGGAGAGCTTTTTTATGCAGTTGTAGATGAAGTCGATTCAATTTTAGTTGATGAAGCCAGAACTCCGTTAATAATTTCTGGGACAGTCACAGAATCTACAAAATGGTATCAACAGTTCTCAAAAATTGTGAAAACTATGAAAGAAGATATTCATTATGAAGTTGATGAAACTAAAAGACAGATACACCCAACTGAAGAAGGAATTGAATTTGTAGAGTCAAAACTAGGAGTAGCTAATTTATATGAAAATACAGAAACCAATTTTATACACTATCTCACAGCTTCTTTAAGGGCAAAAGCAGTATATGTTAAAGATGTTGATTATATTGTTTCTGAAGGTCAAATAAAGATTGTTGATGAATTTACAGGGAGGATCTTAGAGGGAAGAAGGTATTCTGATGGATTACACCAAGCTATTGAAGCAAAGGAAAATGTTAGAATTCAGGATGAAAACCAGACCTTAGCATCTGTTACTTACCAAAATTATTTCAGAATGTATGAAAATTTATCTGGAATGACAGGAACAGCAAAAACAGAAGAAGAAGAATTAATTCAAATATACAATCTTGAAGTTATTGAGATTCCAACAAATTTACCAATTCAACGTGCTGATAATCAAGACGTTGTTTACAAAACTAAAAAAGCAAAATTAGAGGCTGTTATTAATGATATAAAAGAAAGAAATGAAAAGGGTCAGCCAGTTCTTTTGGGAACTGTTTCTGTTGAATCATCAGAGGAGATTTCAAAATCTTTAACAAACAATGGAATTAAACACTCTGTATTAAACGCAAAAAACCATGAGCAGGAAGCTTCAATTATAGCTCAAGCTGGAAAACTCAAAGCTGTAACAGTTGCAACGAATATGGCTGGTAGAGGAGTTGATATAAAATTAGGCGGAAATAGTGAAGAGATGACTTTATTAGAAGCTAAAAATGAAGACAAGTTGGATGATATTGATTTTATTAACAAAAAAAGACAGGAGAACGAAAAAAAGACTATTGAAGAGAAAGAGCAAGTTCTAAAATGTGGAGGACTTTATGTTATAGGAACTGAAAGACATGAGTCTAGGAGAATTGATAATCAACTTAGGGGAAGATCTGGAAGACAGGGTGACCCTGGTGAATCAAGATTCTTTATTAGCTTAGAAGACGATTTAATGAGAAGATTCCAAGGTGAAAGAATTCAATCAATTATGGATAAATTAAATTTACCTGATGATGAGAGAATAGAGCAGAATATGGTTACTAAGAGTATTGAGAGAGCTCAGGCACAGGTTGAATCGTTAAATTTTGAAATTAGAAAGAATGTACTTAAATTCGATCAAGTTCTCAACCAACAAAGAGAAGTTATTTATAAATGGAGAAGAAAATTATTAGTATCTGAAGATATATCAGATTTAATTTACGAGTGGTTAGATGATTTGACTGAAACTATACAAAAGAATATAGATTCGCATAAACAAAGTTATGAGAATAAAGAACATTTTGAGATGTTAATTAACGAAGAACTTAATTCAATTCTTAATGAAGTAAATAAAAACAAACTACTTGAAACAAAAGAAATAAATGATTATTTAGAGGTTAATGATTCATTAAAAAGTTTATTTCAAGATAATAGTGAATCTCATGCTTCGGACTTTTGGAATATAGCGAGAATGGCGTCACTTTCATTTATTGATCAGTTTTGGAAAACACATCTATCTGAAATGGATTATTTAAGGTCAGGGATTGGTTTAAGAGCAATGGGTCAACGAGACCCATTAGTTGAGTATCAAAAGGAAGGTTATGATTTATTTGAAGAGTTAGTTTTTAATGTTAAAACATCAGTAATTAGACTATTGTTAAACTTTGATTCAACAATTATAAAAAAAGAAGTTAATGAACAAAAAGAAAAAAAAGAGATAAATAGGAAAGAAAAAGGTACGAATTTTAAGAAGATTGGCCGAAATGATCCGTGTCATTGTGGCTCAGGTTTAAAATATAAAAAGTGTCATGGTTAAGTTATGTATAAAGAATTAGAAAATACTGCAAAGTCTCTTTTAGAGAGACTAGATTCCGCTAAGGAGTATCTTTGACTTTAATTCAAAATTAGAGCAATTGGAAAAACTTAATAAATTAATCTCTGATGAGAATTTTTGGAAAAATAATAAACAAGCAAAAAATATTACAAAAGAAGCCTCAACAGTAGAGAAAGTAATAAATAGTTTAAATAATCTTGAAAAAGAATTAGAAGATTTGAAAGAGTTGATTGAATTAAGTAAAAACGAAAATTCTGAATTGGAACAAGTCAAAATTCAATTAAATCAATTTGAAAAAAAGGTTGAAGAGTTAGAAGAAGAATCATTATTCAATGGAGAATATGATGATTTGAATGCTGTACTTAATATTAATGCAGGTGCTGGTGGAGTAGACGCTCATGACTGGGCTGAGATTCTCTATAGAATGTATCTAAGATATTTAGATAATGAAAAAATGGATTATGAAATTGAAGAATTGTCAAGTGGTGAAGAAGCAGGTATCAAGTCAGTTTCAATAAGAGTTAACTCATTTAGAGCCTATGGATTTTTGGAAGGTGAAAGAGGAGTTCATAGGTTAGTAAGAATTAGTCCTTTTGATAGCAACAAGAGGAGGCATACTAGTTTTGCTGGTGTAGACGTTGTTCCTTTAATAGAAGATTCAGGTGAATTAGAGATTAAAGATGAAGAGTTGAGAATAGATGTATATAGATCTTCTGGGGCCGGAGGACAGCATGTTAATACAACAGATTCAGCTGTAAGAATAACTCATATTCCAACTGGAATAGTTGTAGCATGTCAAGCAGAGAGATCACAATTACAGAACAAGATAAGAGCATTAGATTTATTAAAATCAAAAATAGCAATAAGAGAAAAAGAGGAAAAATTAAAAAAAATAGATGATATTAGGGGTGAGCAAGTTGAAGCTGGATGGGGTAGGCAAATAAGATCATATGTTATGCAACCATATCAGCAAGTTAAAGACTCAAGAACTAGTATTGAAGTTGGAAATATCCAGTCTGTATTGGATGGTGATATTTCCATTTTTATTAAAGAGTATCTAAAATGGCGTAGACAGGGGTTAAATGATTAAATTAGAAAACGTTTCTTTGGTATTTCAAGGTGGTAGTGTTGCGCTATCAAATGTATCTGCGTCTGTTGACGAAGGAGAGTTCGTTTATTTGATCGGTCCATCAGGAAGTGGTAAATCATCTTTCCTTAAACTTTTGTATAAAGAGTACCTTGCGACAAAGGGGAAAATAGAAGTTGCTGATATGGAAGTAACTTCTTTACCTAAGTGGCGGATACCTATTTTAAGGAGAAAACTTGGAATAGTCACCCAAGAACCTCAACTACTAGAAGATAGAACAACTTTTGAAAATATAAGCTTTGCTTTAGAAGTTCTTGGCTACGATATCAAAGAAATAGAAGAAAAAACATCTACGTTAATTGATTTAGTTGAGCTTGATGAAAGTGTCTTTAAGTTTCCCTATCAGTTGTCTGGAGGAGAGCAAACAAGGGTAAGTATTGCCAGAGCACTTGCAAGTAATCCTTTGCTTTTATTGTGTGATGAGCCAACCGGTAATTTAGATCCTGACTTAAGTATCCAGATTATAACTTTGTTAGAAAAAATCAATAGAGCAGGTACAACAGTTGTTATGGCAACACACGACTCCTCAATTGTTAATAGAAGAAAAAAGAGAGTTATACAGCTTAAAGAAGGCAAGCTTCTGAGCGATGTAGATGGCGGCAGGTATCTATAGGATGCAATTATGAATAAATTTTCATACGTAATAAAAAATACTTTTATAAATATGAGAAGAAATCCACTTCTTGTAGTTGCAACTATGCTTGCTGTTTTAGTTTCTAGTTTTTTAGTGTTTACAACTTTATCAGGAAGAGCTGTAGTAGAGAATAATACTGCAAGGTGGCAAAATGGAGTTCATGTTGTGATTTTCCTTGATGATAGAGTAACAACGACCGCACATAAGCAATTGCAAGAATCTCTCGAAACATATCCGGAAGTGAGAATGGTTGATTACTTCACTAAAGCAGAAGCTGCAGATGAATTTAAGCTTTTGTTTAAAGATCAACCAGAATTAATTCAAGAGGTTGACTTTGAAAGATTACCTTCATCCTTGAGAGTTAACCTAAATAATCCTGGTGATTATGAACTAATTATAGAGAGAATGGATGGTAACCCAGCTGTTAAGGAGATTAGAGCTTCAGGTGAGGCGATTGATAGACTCTTAAGCTTAACCAATACATTGGTTATCTCAGCTTCAGTTTTTGCTGCTTTGATTGCTTTTGCTGCACTTATTTTAATTATTAATACTTTGAGATTGACAGCTTATGCAAAACGTAAAGAAATAAAAATTATGAAAACTATAGGGGCTTCTTCAACTTATATAAGGTTCCCATTTATTTTAGAAGCGATATTTGAATCATTAATCGGGACGTCTTTAGCAATTGGTTTAGGTTGGGGAGTAATTCAATACTCGAAAGGTTCAGTAATAGCTGAAAGTATTTTCGACATAACAATTTCAGATGGATATTTAATTAATTTAACTCTAATTCTTTTATTATCATCTTTAGTCTTTGGTTTAATTGCAAGCTTTATTGGAATAAGGAAAGTATTAAATGAGTAAAAAAATAATATCTTTAACTTTATTTTTTACACTATTTCTTCAACTAGTTTCAACGGACGATGTTAATGCAATTACAGCAGAAGAGAGATTAGAAGAAGTGGAAAAACAATTACAAGCTGTAGCAGATCAAATCAAACAGTACGAAGGCGAGAAGACTGATTTAGAGAAGGCAATATTAGCTAATGATGCTGCATTAGACCAAGTGAATCGAGAGCTATCTCAAGTTCAAGCTAGATTAGTACAGGCCGAAAAAGAATTAGATATAGCTTTGGCAGGATATGATCAAACTCTTGAGAATTTAGCAGAAGTTCAGCAAAATATTATTCAAGAGCAAACGAAATTGGGAAAAATTAAAAATGAAATATCTGATGTCAAAGATGAATTATTTGAAACACAAAAGAATTTAAATGTTGCAAAAGAAGATCTCCAAGAACAGGCTATAAAGTTATATATAAATGGAGTAATGAGCCCTTCGACAGCTCTATTTATTGACTTGAATGAATTATCTGATTTTTTAGCTGCTCTTGGGTATGCATCTTCTATAGTTGATTCAGCTTATGAAATTGTAGAACAGCTAAATGCTTTTGAAAGGCTTGCAGAAACCCAGACTGAATTTTTAACAGGAAGAGAAACTGAGAGAGAAGAAACAATAAGTACTTTACAAGACGAAGAAGAAAAAAGAAATGAGATATCAATAGAAGCAGAAGAATATGCTGAAGATATAGAGGCAAAAAAAGATGTTGTAGAGTCTGAAAAAAGACAAGTAGAAAATAAAAAAGCACAGGTTTTATCTGAAAGAAGAAATGCACAAAAACTTTTAAATGAAGCCAACAAAGAACTAGAAAAAGCAGAAAAGTTTTATGCAGATCTAGAAAAGCTTGAGGATGCTATACAAGCAGATATTGAGAGGTTGAGTACTTTAGGTGGCGCTGCACCTGATAAGTTATCTTGGCCAATTACAGGAAGTTATGTATCAAGTGGTTATAAATGGAGAAGATTGGGAGGTGTAACAAACTTTCATGGAGCAATAGATATACCATCATCAAGGGGAACTCCAATTAAAGCTGCAGCTGGTGGGGTTGTAATTATTGCAAGATATTATGGAGCAGCGGGCAATACTGTCTTTATAGATCATGGTGGTGGTATGACAACTCTATATTTCCATATGAATACAATTTATGCATCTGTTGGGCAGACTGTAGTTACCGGCGATACCATTGGAACAGTAGGTACTACAGGGAGAACAACAGGTCCGCATTTGCATTTTGAAGTACGAGTAAAAAATCCTTACTCAGTTGATTGTAATCTTCCGTATCTTGATCCAACATCTAGAGGTAGAATGAATCCTTATTGTTTTCTTGATTAAATTATGAAAGTTTTTGCAAAAAATACAAAAGCAAAAAACTCATATGAGTTTATTGAGTACTTTGAAGCAGGAATTGTATTAACTGGTCCTGAAACTAAAAGCATAAGAAACGGGGGAGCTTCAGTCATTAATGCTTTTGCGATTATTGAAAACGAAGAAGCAATGCTTTATGAAATGAATATTGAGCCTTATAAGTATTCTGACATAGAAGATTATGATCCTAAAAGTTCAAGGAAATTATTACTACACAAGAGAGAGATTAAGAGGTTGATAGGGCTTACTTCAACTAAAGGACATACTCTAGTTGCTACAAAATTATTTGAAAAGAATGGTTTTATAAAAGTTGAAGTTGCTTTAGCTAAAGGGAAAAAAGATTATGACAAAAGAGATAAAATTGATAATAAAAGAATCTCTAAAGAAATGAGAAAATATAAATAGTAGGAATCTATAAAATTTAAAAGAAAACTGTATTCTGTATATAATTGTTTTCTTTATATACTCAACCTATTGCATAAAGGAGAAATAAATGGTTAAAGAGATTAACGCAGAAGAATATGAACAATTAAAACAATCAACTAAACCTGTTGTAATTGATTTTCATGCTACTTGGTGTGGTCCTTGTAAAATATTGAGTCCCATTTTAGAAGAGCTTCAAGAAGAAATGGAAGAAGTAGAGTTCGTAAAATTAGATGTTGATCAATTTCCAGAGATTTCAGGAGCTAACCAAGTTATGGGCGTGCCAACAGTTGTAATAATAAAAGATGGAGAAGTAAAAGACAGGTTTGTTGGGGTTCAGCCTAAAGAGACAATAAAAGAAAAGATTTTAGCAATTACCTAATAATGTTAAAGGCTATATTAGTTCTTCAAATACTAATACTTATAATATTGGGGATATTTGGATTTTATTTTTTTAATCAATTAAGTACTATTTACGCTGAAGTTGAGAAAGCCTTAGTAGTTATTGAAGAAATGGAAACTTATATGAATCAGGTAAAAACTATAGTAGAAAAATTTAATGAGTTAGAAGCTTTATTTGATAGCTTGAGTAGGCTTTCAGAGATTCTATCATCATTAACTAATCCATTTAATGGAGAAGGATAATGATGAAAGAAATTAAATTTTATACAACACAATGGTGTGGCGACTGCGTTAGGTCGAAGGCTTTATTAAATAAATTAAATGTCACCTTTGAAGAAATTGATATCGATGTAAATAAAGAAGCATATGAATTTGTTAGAGATTTACAAAATGCTAAACCTAGGATTCCTACTATCTTATTTGATGATGGCTCTTATTTGATTGAACCAACAGATTTAGAACTTAGTGAAAAAATTAATTCATATTTAAAATAATAGATTTTTGAGAGATTAGCATTAGAGAAGTTAATACATGCATAATGAAAATACTTATATGTGATAAATTAGATACACTGGCAGTTGAAAATCTTCAAGAACTTGGTGATTGTATAGATGTCTCTAACGAAAAAAATAAAGAAGCATTAATTGAGGAAAATATTGCTGATGCAGATATTCTTTTAGTCAGAAGTGGTACCAACATAACCAAAGAGTTAATTGATAAAGCTAATTCTTTAAAAATTATTGCTCGCTGTGGAGTCGGAATTGATAATATTGAAATATCTGAAGCTACAAAGAAAAATATTTTTGTAACAAACACACCAAATGCCAACATCATATCCGCAGCTGAACTAACTATAGGTTTAATGATTGCTGCTGCTAGAAATATATCTATTGCAGATAACTCTCTAAAAAACAAAGAATGGAGTCGCTCAGAATTTACAGGTATTGAGCTATACGGCAAGCAGTTAGGTTTAGTTGGTTTTGGAAAAGTTGCTAGGTTGGTTTCTGAAAGACTTCAAAGCTTTGGAATGAAGGTAGTTTTTTATGATCCATTTGTAGAGAGTTCAACTGAAGTTGAGCAAAAACTTAATTTAAATGAATTACTAGAGACATCTGATTTTGTTTCACTCCATGTGCCAAAGACTGACGAAACAAAAAATCTTATTTCAAAAGATAAATTATCAATTATGAAATCAAACGCAATAATAATCAATGCCTCTAGAGGGGGTGTAATTGATGAAGATGCTGTATTTGAATTAGTAAATCAAAATAAATTATTTTCAGCAGGTTTTGATGTTTATGAGAATGAACCTCCAAACCTTGATAAAGAAAGCATCAATTCTAAAGCTATCACGCTTCCTCACCTAGGGGCTTCTACAAAAGAAGCTCAACAAAGGACAGGCAAGGAAGTTGTAGACAATATTAAAGACATTCTTTCAGGTGACCTTACTTCTGTTTTAAATAAAAAATAATAAAAACTGTTGTATTAGTTTTTAAAAAATACCATAATAATTATACGATTTAGTTGTTTGGCTGGCACCAATAACAAATTCCAAAAAAATTTCTTGTTTACAAGAAATAATTCATCCATAATGTAGGTATGTTAAATAACAAAATTTCAGACTACAAAACAATTAATACTGCAATAGCCATATTTGGTGCTTTTTCTGCTTTGGTTTTAGCATTGGCTCCAGCTACTGTTGCTACTATTTTTAAAATTTCTTACCAAGTTCAATCTACTGGTTCATGGTTCAGCTCAGGAAGAGCTATAGCCATAATGTGTATCTCAATTTCTCTTCTAGCTTCATGGTCAAGATTTATTAATGAAATTTATGCTCAAAAAGTTATTATGAGATTCTATGCAACCCTATTTGCTGGTTTTGCTATCAGTAACTTTCTTGGAGGTGTTGAATCTGGTGTACCTGTTCATTCGATGAGTTTTGCATTTATTGCAGTACTAGTTTTAATGAGTTGGTTGTGCTGGAATAATAGCAAAGGAATTACTCCAAATACTAAAGCTGTTAACTCTACTGGTAATGTATCAGTAGTTCCTAACCAAACTTCTCAAGTATTAGAAGACATTAAAGAAATAAATTAAAAAAGCTTATTTAAAATTTGAAACAGTTTCATAAATTTTTGTAATTCTTTCGTAAATTGGCCAACCATTAGGAATACATCCATCTGTTGTTTTTGATTGTTGCATCATTAATGGAGCCAAAGCATTTTGAGATGGACAATTTGTATGGCCCCATCCGAGAAGATGACCTATTTCATGATTTATAAGATAAAGTCTATAAGTACCTAAATCTACTCCGAAGTCTTTTGCACCAGAGAGCCATCTGAAGATATTGATAACTACTTGATTACCATTTCTACACGAGTAGATACCGTTTGTTTGTAACGGATAACACATTTCATCAACGGTAGTTGGAGTTGCAAAGAAAATATGAAAGTCAGCTTCATTATATGTTACAACCTGGAATTCTTTGTCAACTACTGTTCTCCACCCTCTTTGATCATTTAATATTGTGGAAATAAAATTTACAAGACAGTCTCCATCAATTGGAAGTTCAGATTCAACAGAAAGAGAAAAGTTAAATTTTTCTTCGTCATAAGGATTAGCTTCAAGAGTATTAACCCATTGATTTTCTGTTATAGCTATATTCTCAGTTAAGCAACCTTCTTCAAGGTTAACTCCTTCTATAATTTTGCTTGCCACTGTCTGCTCTAAACTTGTGTAAATTGATATATTAGATGTGTAAAAATCTACACCATCACTATCAGGAAGAGTAAATCGTTCATTAGATTGGAATTCATCTTCAACAGTTAATAAGTTATCGTTTATGGGTAATGTTGTAGTTGTAGTTGTAGTTGGAGAAGTTACATTCCTTTTTTCGACAATAGTTGGCTCAAGAATATTATCTGCACTAACAGTATTTTGTATATTGTTGTTGATTATTACATTTCCAGATATGTTGAAATATTCAAAGAATATATATATAGAACTAAATGCAAAAATAAATATATAAACAAGCAATAAAGTTTTTCTTTTCTCCACAAAACTATGTTAGAGAAAGTTATTTATTCATCAATATTTTTTTTATAACCTAATTCATCAATGAAGGATTCTGGTTCTAATCCTAGACCATCAGCAACCCGGTTTATGTAATTAAAGTAAGAAATGACTTGAATAATCTCTGAGATTTCTTTCTCGTTATATTGATGTTTTTTGAACTTCTCAATATCTAAATTAGAAATGCTATTTGGATATTTTGTCAATTTCTCAGCAAATTTGCATAATGTCATGTGTTTATCAGACAATGAGCTATTCTTCCAATCCTCAGCAACTTCGTCTATTAGCTTTTGGTCATTTGTCTCCGACCGGAGATCATATAAATGTGCACGTACTCAGTATTCACACTCATTAGTCATTGATGTCACTACAGCAAGTAGTTCTCTATCAAATCTGGTCAAATTTGAATTTCCAAACATGGTTGAACCATAAAGCCTCATAGAGTCTTGAAGAATTTCAGGTGTTTGAGATTGAATACTCAAAATTTTCCATATTCTTCCAGCTCTTCTGATTCCTTTTTCATATTCTTTTTTTAAGAGCCCATTTGATTCTTCAAAGTTAAAAATTTTAATAAATGCCATACTAAATAGTCTTGCTTAAAATAATTATTATGCAACTAACTAAAGAATTAAAAAATGCTATTGAAAAAAATGCTTTTGCAGCAATCGCAACTCATTTGGAGAGTAATGAGATACAAAATCATTTAATGTGGATTGATTATAAAAAAGATTATCTACTTATTAATACAGAAAAAGGAAGAAAAAAAACATTTAATATCAGAAGTAATAAAAATATTACAATAGTAGTTTTTGAACCCTCAGCAATGTACACAAGCTGGGAAGTAAGAGGAACAGTGACAGAGATAGTTAGTGACAAGAGCGCAAATGATCATATAGATAAACTATCTTATAGATATACAAAAAAACCCTATAAAAGAGAAGAAGGGGTTTCTTGGGAGGAAGGAAATATCAAGGATAGAGAGATTTGGATTATTGAAATAAATAAACTAAATTCAATGATACGACCTCAGGCTAAATCTAAATCAGAGTGAAATTTTAAAAAAGGATTTTCTTCAAAAACTTTCTTTTCATCTTCTCCTAGATAGTTTTTTATTAATTCTTCGGCATCAAAAGTTAAATTGCCACCACGTTTTTCCATCCCACCTGTTTTTATAAATATATTCTCAGGTACTTTTTTCAAATATTTTTTTACATTCTCTTCAGATATTCTTAATTCTTTTGCTAAAGATAATTCAACCTTTATTGATTCCGGTAATACGTTGCATGAGAAAACATATAATGATGAGAACATTGCCCAGTCAATTTCACTAGGTCTTCTTCCTTTTTCAAATACTGAAAAATCATAGTTTAAAAAATGTTTATAAGGTGAGTAATCATATGTTGCTTTATCATTCAATTGTTTAAATAAAAATCTATCTAAAAGCTTTAAATCAAGAGAACTAATTTCCATCGTATCTTTAGACAAAGAAAGTTCATCTTCAATTTTTTTAATAACCATCTCGTTTATTAATATTTTTCCATGATAATTTTCAATTTTTACTTCTAAAGAAGTGTTTTTTGGAATAAATATTAAACCATCATTATCCTTTGAATCTAAAGTTATTTCTAGATTTACACCCAGTTCAAAATTTTGTTGACTTGATTCCATATCTTAATTTTTATGTTGGTTAATTAATATTGTAGGACCATAATAGTTGTATGGGGGTGAACTGGCTTCGACTTTGAAGTGAGTCTTCCAGTAGCGAGTCGAGGGTCCTAGGGCCTCGTAAAAAACGTAGGAAAACAATATAACTGCCAAACCTAAGTTGGCTTTAGCAGCCTAACCGCTGCTCGTCACCTATCGGGGCTCCCACCTCGGATAGCAATGGCGTCGAAATGTGGGATGCTGAGTTGGGTTACCGACTGACTCTTAAGATTTAGGTAAACCTGTTAGGTTATAGGTTCCGATGACTTGCCTAACAGTAAACCATCGGATGCACTCGGAGAAGCTG